>Ga0208718_1000014_pt1 | contig 64717 bp, 62 predicted proteins | sample LakMenE29Apr09ns_FD_150743 | JGI IMG/M metagenome (GOLD analysis project Ga0208718, IMG submission 150743) | Freshwater microbial communities from Lake Mendota, WI - 29APR2009 deep hole epilimnion ns (SPAdes) | ecosystem: Environmental > Aquatic > Freshwater > Lake > Epilimnion/Euphotic zone ...
CCTTGGCTACCTTGGCTACCTTGGCTACCTTGGCTACCTTGGCTACCTTGGCTACCTTGGCTACCTTGGCTACCTTGGCTACCTTGCGAGTAAGGCATAGCAGTTTTAGCATTAGGGTCATTAACCATAATGTTAATATTAAAGACATTATCGCTATTTTTAACTATATCTGCTATATTCTTAGAGGTTCCCATATTAACATTAGAGGTGTTTAGCTCGCTTAGGCTACTGAGGCTGCCTTGGCTGCTCTGGTTATTATTGTAAAGGGCTATAGGCGTCTGTAGCGCCTTTCTCTTAAGGACATCTTGTCTTTTCAGTTCATTTGCTATTAATCTAAGTTCATATAATATAAAAGACTTATTGAATATCTCTAGTATCTTTTCGTCAGACAGCCTAACCTCATTTCTCAATCTATTTTCAAAAACCATATATTTATCGTGCATCAGCATCGCCCTAAATAGGTAATCGTTAAACTGTAGGTGCGCGTAGCATTTTATCAAGATATCTATAAGTTTAGTATTTATTATAATGGTATTATGCTGGTCTTTATAGAAACCTATTAATTTCTCTTTTAACTGTCCCTTGGATATGTTGGTGATTAGTTCGGGTTTTATATCATTACTTTGCATATTAGTAATAATCTTATATTCGGCAGAATTGTATATCCTCAATTTTAAAATGCTCTCGTCCATTTCATTCTCATAAAAATCCTGTAAGTTCTTGCTTAACTCTAGGTCAGTAGGTTGCCTATCTAGAACATTCTTATAAACATTTATAATTGTATATTCATTCATATTATTTGTTGCGATAGCCGCAGGGTCATCTTTGTAGTTCTTGGCGGAATAAGGCAAGAATTCATCCCCTACAGGGTCGTTTATTGATGAATATTTATCATAGACGCCATTCTGGTATAACTCGGCTTGGGCTCCTAGACTAACCTCCTGTTTATTAACAAAAATACGCGGGCTGTTATTTTCATAAAAGTCGGTTCTTCGGGCTTCAGCGAGCTTGTCATAATCCTTCTTTAAATCTTCGGCAGCGGTAGCGTTATCAAAGTTTTCGCGAGCGGCTGCCGCTGCCGCTCCAGATATTATAGATATAGCATCGCTAAAATCCTCACGGCAATTGAGAAAATAGGCGGACTTGATATAATCACTAAGATAAATAACAATAAACACCATTATTATTGTTAGAATTGTTATAATTAATATGTAGTTTCTCATAAACTTCTCAACTTCTCTTTATAAGATGTAAATAAAAATATGTTGCTAATAAAATACCATATAAGATTATAGCGCATAATAATATTAAATATAACATCATCAACTATGGAGCATAACTATATGCGTGCGTCCAAGAAGAGAAAGCATATTAAATATACTTGCGAAGACGAGGAGGAAGAAGAGAACACGCCGCAAGACAAGAACATCTATGTTATCAATAACCATCTCTATTTTTGCGCGGATATTACACCAAAGACAGCGTTCTCGCTTTGTAAATACTTGAGAAGCCTAGAGATTAAGTTGAAGATGGATGCTGTATGCTCTGCGTCGCCTGCTAGCCCTACACCCGAAATATACCTACATATTACCACTAATGGTGGATGTATTTATTCGGCGTTCTCTATTATTGATTGCTTTAAGAGCCTGAGTATCCCTGTGAATACGGTGATTGATAGTAATGTATCTTCAGCAGGAACCATTATTAGTATTCACGGGGCTAAGCGATATATCTGCGACAACTCCTATGTTCTTATTCACGAATTGCGTTCGGGTTGCTGGGGTAAGTTGGCGTATATTGACGATACTTACAAGAACTGCCTAAAGATACAAGAGCATATTAACCAGATTTATCTAGACAGAACCAAGATAACCAAGAAGTATTTAAAAGAAATTCTGGTGAAAGACTTGGAATTGAATGCGGATGAGTGTATTCGTATGGGAATTGCTGACGAGATTTATATTACTAATAGGGCGAGGTTATGAGCGGCAGCGAGGTTGTGAGCGGCAGCGAACTTGTGAGTGAAGCGAAATTATAAAGCATAGCGATGCTTCTTAATTTTATTCTTTTTATATATTAGATTACAAATAACCTAATGACGAATGCTAAGAATGTGTTTTTTAACGACATCTATATTCATATGATAACCATCTCTCTAATATTGTTTTATACTGTTATCAGTTCGCTCTACATATTACTTAACGACGATTACAATATAATACTTCGTATTTTTGTGATATTTATAATTGCTGCTGCGGTTATACTGATGATAAAAAAAGAAACCTTCTTGCCTTTCTTAGGGCTAACGGTGCTACCTAGCCCTTTAATAGCGAATGAGAAGATACCGGTAGGGGCTAATTTGTCTTATACGATAAATATGAGCGAATACGACGAAGGAACTCTAGTAGTTTATTGGGCTGCTAATAAGACTGATGCTATTATAGAAGACCCATTTGAAGCCTATAAAGATTATAATAATGTGGGCGTATCTAAAGTGAAGAACGGCAAAGCCGATGTCCGCATATTCTGCCCTGACCGCTATAAGGTTAGAAAGGTATTCAATCAATTACTAGAGCGTCATTTCCATTATCGCATAGTATTTAAGGAGACGGGGTTCTTGGGACCCGTTATGACTGTTAAGGTGGATTGTTGATTGAAGCGATAGGATAATTGTTTATTTTTGCTATATTACAAATAAAATATAAAAAATAGATACAAACATATACTATAATACATCTAGTATTACATCGCTTTTGCTTCGTAATTAAGCCTTTTTTAGAAAGGCATCACTAGCAGAGCCAGCAATTAGCCTTTTTAGAAAGGCATCACATCGCTTTTGTTTCGTAATTAAGCTTTTTTTAGAAAGGCATCACTAGCAGAGCCAGCAGAATGCCTTAGAAAGGCATCACATCGCTTCACTTAGCAATTAGCCTTTTTTAGAAAGGCACCGTCATAGTCTGGCGACGCACAGCATTAATACTAGCGCCCTTCAAGTGTTGCGAGCAGTTCGTATTGCTTTTAGCAGAATTATTATTAATCCTAAGACGAATAGGCATAACATATTTCTCAGTCCCTGCTGAATATTCGTAGGTTGATTTCACAGAGGATGAAGAGGCTTCATTACCATATCCAAAGCGAGCACCTACGCTACCGCTACGAGTAGTATCGCTACCGCTATCATCTCCACCACCACGAAGACCTCTAGTAGTCCCACCGCCGCCACGAGAAGTAGAGTATTCAGGAACCGCCTTAAGTTTGCGAAACACCATAAATGTCATATAGACCAGTCCGGTATTTTGCGAAGTCTCCTCCATACCGAGTTCCAGTTCTTCAGCAGTCGGCTTGTATCCTTCTTCCATAGAACGCCTAGCCATCCACTGATATTTAGCGTTAGGATTTTGGTCTAAGTTGTGGCTTGACCCAGTATTCGCAGGGATAGTCCACATAGTCCCATCACGCTCAATATTATTAGGGAGTGTTGAACTGTTAGAATAATACTCAGGAGCCGCATTATCAACCGCAATCCCAATAGCATATTCATACTTAGAATTCTCCTTAGTAATACTGATATTTCCAATCTTGATAACTAGAGGGGCTTCATTAGCGACAACACGATAGCCCTTCATATACTCGTCGCCTTCGCCGCTCTCAAATACCTCAACATCGTAGTTCTTCGTAAAGTTCTTACGCTCTGTCTCGTTCTCGCTCTCGTCATCCTCCTTGCCTTCACCGAAAGTTAGGCTGAACTTGATATCGTGTTCGGCGGTGTTGTAGCAGATAGGGATGTTGGAAACGGTGCTGGTAAGCATCTTGTTGGGTGCGTAATAAGATTATATAAGAATAACAATCAATTTTTATAATTTAATGGGTAAAAAAGAACAAATGTATATCTTTGTGATTTATTATATATGTAAAAAATTGATTTAGGATATAGGAATATTTAATAACCTATTATGATTGCTACACAACAGATTAAATCAACTACTGCTAAACCAATCAGTTTAGAAAACTACAAAACTATAAATGTTCTAAAGTGGAATAATAGCAAATGGAAAAACCTGTGTCCTTACCTGCTAAAGACAGACGGTAATGAAGTATATGTAAATGAAGGCGGGATACTTTTTGAAAACTTTTATCAAGGTTGTAAAGTATATGATACTGTTTATGAAAATGAAGTGTATCCATCAAGATATTACATAAATAACCCTAAATATTTGTGGTGGAAATATACGCCTACAAATCCGTCAGGAGACATCATTATAGAGAAGGATAAGGATTATGAGAATGATGTTATAAATTATGATAATTACTTCCGTTGGAGAGATTGTTTATGGAAATGTAAAAACCCTATTAGGTATCCAAACAAAATACATAGAAGAAAGAATACTAAATTTGCTCTTTGTATTGATAGAGAAGGATCAGAGCAAAGATTAGATTACATCTCATCAAGAAAAGAAATATATGTTAAAGAATACATTAGGCTTATCAAAGTATTACCAGAATACGCTAAATTATTAAACAAACTTAAAGATGGTGAAAACATAATGATATGCGAGGTTGATGTTCCGGCAAAAAATAAAAGAGGTGAATATGGTGATGATTGTGATGATAATAACATATGTAATATGACTATTGAGAAATTAGAACTTCTATTAAATGACACTAGTGAGGCATTCGGGCACGGATTATGTTTAGCCTATTCTCTTCTACTTGATTTACACGAGCATAATTTAGATACCTAATAGCGGATGTTGCGATATTCGTGTCTCATATAGTTATTATCTATCATATCCATCCTGTTATGCTGCTTGTGGGTAGCCATATACCTATCTATTATATCTAGAACCATTACATCATTAGTCTTAAGAAATTCTAGACTAAACTTCAACATATAGAATACGAATAGCATACAAATGATTACTTCGCTCATAATGTTATTAACCATAGTGGGCTGCTAGGCTCCTTGTTAGGGATGCTAGGAGCCTTGCGAGTGTCTGCTACTTTGCGGCTGTTGCTGGTTGCTTTGCGGCTGTTGCTTGTTTATTATAAACAAAGCCCTAATATCATTTTTTATTATAATATTGATAAAAAAGAACAAATACATCATCGCAGGCTCGTAGCATTCGCTAGCCTTAGCGAGGCTAGCATAATACATCCTTATAATATACAATATAGACATATGATAGCCGCACGCTCCGCACGCTTTGCTGCTCCGCTGCTTTGCTGCTATCATATTCATACGACAATATGATTGTAATATTTCAATAGCATTCCTTTATATTCCTTAGCAATATCTTCGTCTATATAGTCGTTATCTAGCATATCTAAGATTTCCATACGGCAACACTTTTTATGTATTGACATATATCTATTATAATACTCTATTAAACTCTCCTTGATATTCAAGAACACCACCTTATCGGTCTTAAGGTATTCAAAGATATTCTTAATCATATTGTCATATGCGATATTCAATATATTATCTTCAAATATATTAAAATTATCCTTATTATTTTTTATAGCAAAATCTAAGCGTCTCCTAATATTATAGGTGCGTGGCGGATAGTTGCTATACTTATTCACTATCAAGTTATATATTTGTAATTCATAGAAGGTCTGCTTCTGTTTTTTTAATATACCTATTACATTCACATACCAACTCCGGCATACCGTCGCATTCGCAGCAGTCGGCAAGATATGAATATTAGTGAAATATAGGTCGCTAGTAATCGCTGTCATTTTCGTATTCTCTCTTATCCTTATATACTTATGTGGGATATAAGATGGCATCAATTATTGTTTTTTTATAAAAGAATATTACATTTATATATTTTCTCGTAATATGGCTTAAGCTGCTCTTTGTTTATAAAGTTGGTCGCGGTGCTCTTACATAATATCTCTAAATTTGTCATCTGGTTCTTTATACATTCCATCAAGAATTTAACTTGATTTCGTAATATGGTATTTTCGTTCTCTATGGTCTCTAGTGCGATATCTGTTATCATAAGGGCTGAATGAATATATATAATTTGTTGTTTTTATATCTATATGATATCTATATAATATGCGTAATATATTTATGGTATAACTCGTCATATTCTTTACAACCGTCGCACGAATACCAGCGTTTAGGAGCGACCACCATCTTAGCCTTATAATAACTTATAAAAGACGCCCAGAGACTGAAATAGGAGTTTGCTATAATATTGTGCTTAAACATAGACATTAGGACAAACTCTATTGCTGCTACGCTAGTAGTGCCGGACGCTAATTCTTCATCGCTAAATATCTTAGAAGAAATATAGTAGATGTTGTATTCGCCATCTCTATTAGCGTAATCGTTAAAGTTATTAATACACCACTCAATATCGTCTGAAAATATAACCACATTCTTTTTATTAACAATACTCAAAGCATCCCTATAATAACTCATATCCAAGTTATAATTGTAGTTTTCTAGAGATAGATAGTCGCCTCTGCGTATATGTAGCGATACCATATCATCGTCCTTCGTATTATCCCCGAAATAATTTAAGATATCCCTATATTTGTAATACGCCGAATACATAATGTCCTCATTACTATACACGATGTTTATCATCTTTTCTCTTAGAGCATCCTCAATATACTTGAATGTATTATAACGCCCTTTAAACACGATGTGTTCCCTCGCTTTGTATGGCGGCTCTATATATTTGTGTAGCGTAGCCCTATGCGGAGCCTGTGAAGCATCTAGCGAATGATAACTATTAAAGGCAATTTTATTATAGTTGTCTTCAGGGATAAAGCAAAATAGCCCCTTGAATATCGTATTTAGATATGATGTCTCTCTAGAGGTATCGTCCTTAAATACTAAGCGTCTCTTTATTTTTTGTTTTTTTGATAACCTTAAAAAGTATATAGCATATGCTAGTTGAAACAGATGGCTACCTAACCCACCTGATATATCTACGGCTGTATATAAATTATTCATAATATATTATACGAATGTTGTTATTATATACTATTGCTATTTATTATTGATTATTTATTATTTTCCAAGTAGCCAGCGCTAGGATACCGCCTACAGTCTGGGCGAATACATAAGCAAAGAATTTAGTGATACTTATAGTTCCCTTAAGATACATAATAAAACTTAAGGTTGAGTTGAAGAAGCCGCCTGATACTTTGCCGAACATATAAACAGCCGCCAATAAACCTATGGCGATTGGTAGAGGGTCGCTTGATTGTAATATACACATAAAGAAAACATAGGTACCGACGCACTCAGCGAATAACTGGTCTAACTCTATCTTGTCATACATTATTTTAACACTTTATACTATATACATCTAGAGAAAATAAAAAGATAATAAGCGTAGCCTAGATTTATATATTGATATATATATTATTTTGTATTTGTATATATATTATGAAAATAGCAATAGGTATATTTGGATTTATTAGAGAGAATATATACGATAACGAATGGCTATCGTTTTTTAAATTATTCAGCAAAGACATCAAAATAGATGTCTTTATACGCACACCAGATATATTACACGAATTTGAAAAAGATATGGTGGATTTTGAGTATATAAGGACGACTTTGTTAAAAAACCCGATGATAGAGAATGTGTTTATTAAGGATTATAAGTATGCGCCGCAGATATTTATAAATCAGGCAAACGACCTGAATTTGGCTCGTAAGACGGCAGACAACCTGTATCCCTACAGGATAATATCGCTATTCTCGGCTATATCTAAGATATCTAATTTCATTAAAGAAACAGATATAGAATACGACTTCGTTGTATTAACTCGGTTTGATATGCTAAAACTGGTATATTCAATAGGTGCTGTCGCTGATTATGAATTATACAAAGACAAATCCGCTATATTCGGCTATAGACAGGATACCAGCCAGATAGAGGACAGGCTTATCATAACCGGCGAGGTAGGCTTGGAGAAACTGTCTAACCTATATGATACATACCACAAGATAGAGAATATAGCGACGGCGCAATTTGTGTCGGAGTATATACTCCGCTCCTATTTGCTACAGTATTCTAATGAACTAAATATATATTATAATAGCAAGATAATATTAGGGTTAGGCAATACGCATCATAAATATACTAGCGAAGTTGAAACAAAAATAAATGAGATATACCTAGGCTAAAATAAGATGCCGTCAGCGTCATTATTGAAACTTTGAAATACGAACCTGTCAATCGCCTTCATATTTATACGAGTATTGTTGGATATCTTGTATATGCCGCTTGCTTTAGCATCGCTGCTTGCTTTAGCATCGCCGCTTGCTTTAGCATCGCTGCCGCCGCAATAATAATATAAGTTTGCTAAGTTATCCTGTAGGGTGAAAATAACATTATTAGCGTCCTTCGCAAAATAAACGCCTTTAACCTTCTCTATATTTAAGTAGATAGATGTTATGTTAATTTGGTCGCCTGTGAAAGGGATGTCGTCTAGTGTATTATAATAACTGAAATTCTTGATTATTGACGAGATGTTCTCCTTACTATATCTCTGTATTTTAAGAGGCTCGCTAGTAGCCACGCTGCTAGCGTTGTTGGCTTCTTTTGTAATAGGCAACAATAGAGACGGCGACGGGACTTCTGTAGTTGCTAATGTTAGCAGAGATAGCATCGTATGAGGCGTAAGCGTAAGCGGTAGCGACGACTGAACTTCAGGGACTGCTAGGGCTGCTAGTGTAAGCGGCGATAGCGGCGTAAGCGGAAAAGAAGGCTTTGGTAGTAGCGGCGTAAGCGGCGATACCTTTGGTTTTATGTTTTTGATATAGTTGCTAATATTTTGGAAGCCTCCTGAATTACGACGAGGACTGCGTGAGCCTCGCAAACTGACAGAGTAGCGGGCTATAGAAGGGCTACTATATATAAATGATGTTGTAGCAGATATGTAGCACATAAACAGCGAAACAACAGGGGCTAACAACATATATGACCTTAACGACCTTAGCATTATTATATATTTATTGTATATATTATAAATAAGATATCATTATATCATATAATATTATATCATATAGTATTATATCATAATTTTATTTTTTGTATCATATACGATATACTCATATATTTTTAAGACGATGTCCTCATTAATAGCGAAATGCCTCTTAACAATCTGTAGGCGTTCGTATAGCATCTTCTCGTCATTAACAATCTGTTCGTTTTGATAGAGTTCGTTCTCTATAACATTTATTTCGTGATTTATTAGCCAGTCGCAGATTTTATAGGGGTCTTCGTAATTACGGTTATTAAAAAGGTCTAGAAAGTCGTCTATCTTAACATAGGTATCGCATACAGACAGGCTGATATTCAACGGGTTCTCCTTGAAATAGCAATAATCACCAAATGACAAATGCGACGACTTCCAACATATATTAGACAATATATACCAATATCGCTTCTCCTTATATACCCCTTTATACCCTATATCACTATAATATACCTTAGAGTTGCTGGTAGGTGTTAATTGTAATGATATGATGTAATACACATATAGTTTGTTGTATTTAGGGAGGTCGGTGTATGGTATTACGATGGATACCGACTGGGTCTCTATGTATATGTTTTTGCTGCTAGCGACAAAAAGCACATAAGAACTAGAATTCGCTCCGGCGTATGCGTCTGCGTATCCTCCGGTGTATGCTGAATGTCTGCGAGAGCCGCCGTTGCTGCCGTTGCTGCCGCCATAACTGTAGAATGCGGTTATATTTCTAGTGTTAGCGTCGCCGCTGTCGCTGCTATGCGGTATATTATTTCTATGATATTTTAGTAAAGAACTAGGCATCCTTTATATATCTTATTTATTATGCTATCTTTATTTAGTTGATGCTATGTAAGCGTCATACAAATAGTTTCCTGCCTTTGGAGGCAGTTCGTCTTGCTGCTTTTGTAGTATCACTAATTGCTGCTCTAGTGCCCGCTTCTCGTCATTTGACAAACCCGCCTTAAGTAGTTCCTGTTGTATAATTTGCTTCTGTTCTATGGTAAGTTTTATTTGTAGTTTAATTGAGGCTATCTTTTCTGGATTGAAGGTTCCAAAGAACACAGGATACTCTATTGTCATTTTGTCTCGCTGCTGTATAAAACGCTTGTTTATTATTAATAAATTCTTGTATTCCTCTATCGTTTCAGGAGGCAGAATACCATTTAATTTGTCTATTCCCTTTTGTAAATTTTTGTTGATATTTACTAGGTTAGCATATTCATATTCAAGTTGTTGTCTCCATAATACTTTCTTCTCATCTTGTGTTAAATCTTTTCGTGCGAATTGCTCCGATATATATTTTTGCTTTGGGAATTGCTGTTCCATAAATTGCTTATCTTCCTTTGCTAATTCTTCATATACCTTCATCATTATTTTTTGTTTATCCTCATCACTAATAGCGGTAGCGGGTGTCGTAGCGGTAGCGGGTGTCGTAGCGGTAGCAGGCGTCGTAGCGGGTGCCGTAGCGGTAGCAGGTGTAGCAGCGGTAGCAGGTGTCGTAGCGGTAGCAGGCACCGTTGTAATAATAATGGGCGGCTGTTCCGGTGATGTCTCTATTATAGGCTTAAAGATAAGCCATTTGCTTAATAAGCCGTTGCTGAGTGTTGGATTAACTGCTATGGCTACTAGGATTACTGTAGTGGAAATAACCGATACTAAGGTTAAAGCGGTTATCACCCAACTCCATATTTGACAATCGCCCGAAGTTAAACAGTCTATGTTATACATCCATAGAATAATTAGAGGGATTGTAATCAAGACATATAGTAAATATCCTACAAAACCCCACATACCCAAGAGCAAATAATAGCATATTAAGTTAATAATAGAGGTTATGATTACCAAAATTAAATATGTTAATGCCTGTGTTGAATAATTAAACATATCTATATCTATATCTATTATATAATTATAAAATATACTAGGAAACATTTGTTCTAAAAAATAGCATATAAGGAAAAAATGATTGTATAGGCTGTCTTTAGCATAATTAAAGCCCCGCACAGGAAGCCGACTAAAAGTCCTAGACTACATAGTTATAACCTGTGAGACAGCGACAAGCAAGCGACAGTAGCAGCAGAGAGCAAACAAGCGACTAGCAAGCAAGCGACTAGCAAATATGAGTAATCCTAGGTGGATGATGGAACCTGACTTTGAAGAGGATGAGGATGCAGACTATGACTATAGTGATGCGGGATTTGAGGAAGACAATCTATACTATAAGACAAATGGTGGGAGTGTATGCACCGTATGTATGGGAGGCAATTATGTGAGAAAGATATATATTGAGGAGGAGGAGGACTACTACGAAGAGGATGAAGATTATGATTACTAAAAATAAAGACCTGATATGTATTATGTGTATCTATGTGTATCTATTTTTATATTTTGTTCTTCAAGAATACCTTTATTATTATATACACATAATACATATAAATATCCAGCATCAATACAGGCTTTGTTCTTTAACAGGTTTTTTTCTTTAGCAATTTCGTAAGTCCAAGTGCTTTTAACTTCGTATATAGTATTTATTTTTGGTATATACGCATCACAATAGTATCTATGTTTCTTATTATCTTCATCATACCATATTTCAGGCACATCTGCTCTTTTTGTGATTATGTCTTCGTGCGTATATCCTTCTTCAACAAGACTTTTAAGTAAGAATGGCTCGTATCCTTGAACTAGTATGGTTTTACCACACGGAAAGTTGAATTCTTTGAGTTTATAAGAGTTTTGTAATTGTTTTTCAAAGAATTCAGCATTTTGCATAGGATATTCTACGCCATATCTTTCAAAACAAGTTTGCTTAGATTTATCTCTTACTTCTTGGGATTGTAATGGGTATTTAACTCCGTAATTATTAAAACAGGTTTGTTTAAATTTATTTCTTACTTCTTGGGATTGTTGTGGATGTTCTACGCCATATCTTTCAAAACAAGTTTGCTTAGATTTATCTCTTACTTCTTGGGATTGTAATGGGTTTTCAACTCCGTAATTATTAAAACAGGTTTGTTTAAATTTATCTCTTACTTCTTGTAATTGTTGTGGATTTTCAACTCCGTATTTATCTAGACAGGTTTGCTTAGATTTATCTCTTACTTCTTGTAATTGTTGTGGATTTTCAACTCCGTATTTATCTAGACAGGTTTGCTTAGATTTATCTCTTACTTCTTGGGATTGTGATGGATATTCTACTCCATATCTATCTAGACAGGTTTGCTTAGATTTATCTTTAAACTCTTGTAATTGTAAAGGATATTCAACACCATATCTATCTAAACAGGTTTGTTTATAATTCTCTTTAAACGCCTGTGATTGCGATATGTTTTCTACTCCATATCTATCTAAACAGGTTTGTTTAATTTTATCTTTAAACACTTGTGATTGTAGAATATATTCTACACCATATCTATCTAGTAAGGTTTGTTTTTTTTTATCTTTAATTTCTTGTAATTGTGATGGGTATTCAACACCATATTTATCTAGAAAGACTAGTTTTGTTTTCTCTTTAATCTCTTGTGATTGAAAAGAATATTCAACACCATACCTTTCTATACAGGTTTGCTTTCTTTTTTCTTGGCTTTTATTTTCCGTACATATTTTACAAAAAGCACCAATATCATATAACAATCTAAATGTCTTACTATACTCAATCCCACAATTACATATAAAATTAAATTTAATATTCCTATTATACTTTTCTATTTTATCAAAATCTATAATACACTTGTCTCTATCACAAACCTCTTGTAATAAATCTTTATTACAATATATTTTTTTCTTCCTCGCCATTCTAACATTTACATATTAGAATAGATATCATTTTTTATATTTTTAGCATTCGCATACCTATATAAAAACATACCACATTTATATTATAAAAATGGAAGGAGAAGAAGAACTTGTAACAGTAATTATTCCCAGTTATAACAGGTTTAAATTTTTAATGTTAGCAATCCAGAGCATAAAGAAGCAGACATATAAAAATATAGAAATTATCGTGATAGATGACTGTTCTACAGAGCAGGAATATCGCAATTACGATTGGGAAAAGAATGGTATTAAAGTTATACATTTAGATACCAATTCTAAAGAAATCTTTGGATATCCTTGTGTTGGATATGTGCGAAATGCGGGAATTTTAGACAAAATTTCTAACTCTGCTAACGCAAAAAGTGCTAAGTATTTTTCGTTTTTAGATGACGATGACACCTTTTTAAAAAATAATAAACTAGAATTACAAATAGCCGCTATGAAACGCACCGGATGTAAAATGTCCTGCACGGAGGCTCTCTTTGGATACGGCGAATATGATAGCAGCAAATCATACAAAAAATATAACGCCGAAGCACATATAGACATCCTGAAAAATGTATATAAGGATACGACCTTTCTAGGCGATAACGGAGAGTTCCCTGAGATATGGACTAAGGAATTTCTAGCAATACATAATTGCGTCATTTGTAGTTCTGTGGTGATTGAAAGGAGTTTGCTAAATAACATAAATAATATGAGGCATCTCAGTATTGCTGCTATTATCCCTGAAGATTACGACTGTTGGTTAAGGGCTACTGAATATACAAACTGTGTATATATTAAGGAACCGTGCGTTTATTATGATGGAGGGCACGGATACGGATTGAATAGGTAAGTCCTAGTCGCCTACCATCCACTAACAACAAAGTAGTAAGTGAAGATTGCTTGGAGAAAAGCAAATACCAGCATTATGAAGATTATTTTTATTATATCATAGTATTCGGGCACTTCAATCCCTATATTACTATTATCTTTCTCTTTTATATTTCGTCCTATACTGAAATGGATGATATTCTCAAACATATTGAGGATTAAGAAGACGCCCATAGATATGATGATGAGATGATTAGGAACCAATATTTTCATCTTTTTTCTATACAAGGAATATATAAATATATCCCACGGCATATATAAATATATCCTACCGACATATAAATATATGCCTTGTATATAATATACAAATTCATAAATAATCTTATTATATATTATGAATATAAGGAGTATTAGCGTTAAACTTATCTTGCTACTTATAAATACGCTAGGAGCCTACTCATACAATACGCCTATCTTCAAGTTTAACAACAATAGTGGCAAGGGCGGCAAGGGCGGCTCTAATATATGTGTGTTAAATTACAATAATGTTTATACCACCTTTTATAAATGGTCTAACGAAAATAAGGAACGCCACCCTAAGATTATTGAGGATACCTTGTGGCTAAGTAAGTATCGCTTCGTAAATCCTAGCATCATTATCGGTGTCTATAACGATTGCTTTAATCTCAACTATATCTGTCTCATTCGGCGGTTATCACAGGATAACTACAAACTGCTAAATATATTCGCAAACCCCTCTAACAACTTTGACGACGACTTGCTACTATTAAAGAACCTCTTTGAGTTCGCTATAAATAACGACATAAAACTTAACACCGACAAACTAACTGATATAGACAATAGCAGGTATCTTTTAACATACCTATTTTATTACTCGCAAATAAATAGTAAGACATTATAAGGATTATAGGACAATTAGACCGTTTCTGTATTGAATATAGAAATTGATAATAAATATATGAAACATTAAATAATACTTGTTAAAATTATATTGTAATCTAAATATTATATAGAGGACTGGTAGATATACCTTGGCTATTTCTAACTTATTTTTATATCCGCTATCGCTGCCATCCCCGTCGCTTCTTAGAGTATTAATGATAAGAAAGTATGGGGATACTAGGGATAGGGTGTAAAATATATGCCAGTGGATATTGGTGATAATGGATTTACGCACAAGGGTCATCAGGAATGTTGAGAGTTGTATGGGAAACATAACTAAGAATGCCGCTTCAATAACACCAGAGCCTGTCTTGTCGTTATCTGTTAAAATGAGCGAGTTGATTGCGAGTATTTGACAGATTGCGTAGTATTGCTTGAGACCTCTTTTAACATTATCAGGAATGTTCTCCCAGTTAATATCCCGTGTCGTCGTTTTGTCGTTGGTATTATATTTTAAAGTTATATAATCTGCTAGCATATGATGTAGGACTATTAGGGCTAATTTACCAATCAGGTATAAATAATAGTATTTGTAAGACATATCTATATCATTACGGATACACACGATACTATATATCATTACAATAGCACTTCGTGAAGTAAAAACCATATTATGTAATTGTAGTTCCTTCCAAATAATAATCTTGGAGTTTAGCCTTGTTTGCGGCACCTGAAATATAAGAGATGATAATGATAATGTTAAGTGGGCTACAGGGATTAGCAGCGAATACGAACTATCCGCATAGATATACATAGAGCCGTATGCGAGCAACCAATAAATACGCAAGAAAAAGTTAAACAGGCACCCGAACCCTAGCACCTTGTGAAGATGATATTTATCGTGGTGTGTGAATAATTGTTGCCCCATTTTATATGATATGTATTATATTTGATAGTATATGTTATATACGATAGTATATATTTATATATCTTTACCACTTAAAAAATAATAATAAAATATATATAGAGTAAATGGGCTGGACTGTTTCTACTTTTGATAATAAATATCAAATAAAATATGGGAGTAATACCAGTTATTTAATAACCGACGATGATATAAGTTATCTAACAATCACCGACACAAAGCATATAGGGATTAATAATGATACCCCTAGTTCTAGTTATTTGCTAGATATTAATGGAGAGACGCATATAAATAGCAATCTCTATATTTCAGGCAATCTCTATGTTCGTGATAGCGAGTATATTAGCAGCAATCTTTATATCGCCAGCAATATTAATGTCGGCAACATATTATATACTTCTAATATTACAGGCATAGGACAAAATAATAGTAATAACCTTAGAATAAATTATACATTCCCTAACTTTAGCAATAATAGCACGCAAATATATGGAAATACATCGTTCATAGGCAAGGTGAAAGTAGAGAATACCACATCTAATTCTTTTCATTTATTGGAGGTTGATGGGTCGATGAGAGCATCTAGAATATTCGGCGAAGGATGTAATATTTTTAATATAAATGCTAGTAATATTAGGCTAGGTATTCTGGAGACGCCGCACGGAGGGACAGGATTAAGCAACATAATCCCCAGCGCCTTATTGTATGGTGGGATAAACAATAGCATCATCCAGACTTTTGATACTTTGCGGTTTGAGAGAGGCATATTGCGCGCGCCTGAATTCAGGGGTGCCTTAGACGGCGGGGATATTCTAGCGGGTTTTGTAAGAGTAAGCCGTGGAGGCACAGGGCGAACCGCAATACCTAATGGGTGTATCCCTTTTGGTAATGACGATACCGAGCCTATGCTAACGACGGCTGACTTAACATTCAATATAAATGATAGGATGTTAGAAGTGAATACTTTGAAACTGGCGAATTCTAATATATACTTAAGGGATGCTAATAATGTGCTAAGATTTTTTAATTATAATGATTTAGGAGTTTTTAATGCGACCTCTAATAGTTTTGGTCTTGTTATGCCGTCTGACAAGGACTTTAACACATCTAACGGCTACCTGTCAATACGCAAGGACGAGAACGCAATCTGGTTGGAGAATGAGGAGACTGGCGGTAGCAATATATATTTCCCAAATGACATTCGGCTAGAGAGGGATATCATTTGTTCTATTGGTGTTAATAATCGGTATCCAAAGTTTCCTTTAGATGTGAAAGGTGATATTAATACATCTAACGGCAACTTTAGAATTGACGGAACAGATATTAAGCAGGTTGTCGTGGATTACGCTATTTCCAATTTGCTTATTGATAAATTGTCGGGGCTGAAGGTCGCCGCTTTAAAACTGCGGACGGGCACTTCGTCTTTTAGCGCTTACGAGAATGAGATAAGCACCAACTTGGGGTTGTGGAAAATCAACAATACAGGCGACATACTGAATGAGAACACTTCAGTAGAATTTACCAATCTGCTAGCGACCAACAAGGTATATACAAAAAATGTATTAATAAATAATACGGATGACCGTAATTTAACAGATAATGTTAAGTATATACTTAAGATAGAGGATAGAGGAGCTACGCTATTAAAACTTAGCAAAACAGGAAATATGCTTGTCGGTAATAATAATACAGAGACGACTGACGACATACCGCCAGCGCAGCGATTAGAGGTTGTTGGTAATATTCACGCTACAGGGTATATTCGCTCATATTACTCTGACGACCGTTTGAAAACTTTCACATCTAATATAACAGGCGCTCTAGATATAATAGACAACCTGAAAGGGTTTCATTATGTCCCTAATGAAAAGGCGTTAAAGTTAGGCTTCGCCTATGACAACGAGATTGGATTGAGCGCTCAAGATGTTAAAAGAGTTGTTCCTGAGATTGTGAAGATAGCCCCTTTTGATAGTATGAAAGATGTCGAGAGCGGCAACATAGTCTCGAAAAGTGGCGAAGATTACTTAACAATCTGCTACGAAAGATTAGGTGCTGTATTTGTGGAAGCAATAAAAGAACTGCGTCAAGAAAACAAGATGCTAAGAAACGAATTAAAGACCCTTAAAAAAGACCTAGATGCCGTTAAAAACATCATATATATCCAGTAGGGATGGTATTATAGCAAATCACGCTAAACTATGATGCGTCCTTAGCAAATGCTAGGTGATTTTAGAAGGATATATAATGATTTAGCGTGATTTGTGGTAGCATAAGGTATAATTAGAGAAAATACTAAGTATAAGTTTATAAAAAATAAGGTTAAGTAATAATTCTATGTGCTTTTATTACCATTAGTGATGTTCTCTATTTTGTATCCTTAGCAATATTAGGTGATTTTATGAGGATATAGCATAGTTTAGCGTGATTTGGTAATCATTAGAACCTCCTATTACCACAACTGATATCATAAAGAATAAAAATAATAATACTAAGTATTTTAGCGAATGCTAGAGATACTTAGATAAGTTAGGAACTTTTAGAGAATTTTAGGAAAATATAAAGTTGTAAAAGTTTTTAGAAATAGTTAGAAAGTTTATGAAATATAATAATAAATAAGGTTAAGTAATAATTCTAGGCATCTTTAAGAACCTCTTATATTTTTATATTTTATAAATAATAAAGATAGTAGAGTAATGTTTAAGGATATATCGCAGTTTGACAACACAGACGACTATCTGCCTATAATAGTAGCAATCCTCATCGTAGAAGTTATAACGATAGTATTGTCATTCACCAATATTACACAAAGCAGTTTTTTAAAGGTCTGGTATAAGAAGTATCTGCTATCGGCAGTATTAGCAGATGTATCCCTAATATTCTTAGGGTTTGTGATTGCTAGGGCATTATATTATAACTTTTTTGACGAGTTCTCTATATTAAACTTTATATTACTACTGGTTATAATACAGGTTATACACGACATCCTATTCTATATAATAATAACATCTATTCCTAAAGGCACTAATAAGATTATAGACATATTAAAGGATTACGCTGATGAAATATCGTATTACGCAATTCTCGGCGATAGTGCGATGATGATTTCATCAGCTTTAATTGCCGGATATATTGCGAATTTTGATGCGAACACCAATATTATTATGTTAGCGTTTTTCATATATATTTTACAATTTATCCTTTACACTTACTAAAAATTGATTGCGTCTCCTATCTACATATAAAGATAAGAGATAAAGGATGTATGAATGCGTGCTTGCCGACAATATTCACGAGAGCATCTATGATATATGCGAGAGCATCCATAAGAATATGCGGTATTGCGGGTGTCATATTAATAGCAGACACCTAGTAGTTGTAGAAGACCTAGTAAATTTCGTAGATGACCGCTTGAACTCAATCTCAACCTATGATATTAACAATATGCTTGTATGGTATGGGATTGATAATGCCGTTAAAAAATACGATGAGTATTACTTGCTGACAAATATAGATGTCCGCAACTTCTCCAAATCCCTTATATCGTTTCTAGTATTGCTGTCATTTAATGTTATTGAAAGACGAGACTTATAATATAATATATTCTTCACCATCTATACTAACTTCGCTATCGCTGCCGCCGCCGCTGCCTTTTGGGACATCACATATATCTAGGTTGGATAATTCGCTAATATTCTCTATGGTCATATCATTTATAATTTTGTCATTTATCTTAGCAGCTATAGCGTTAGCGGCTACATTATTGATATTGACGAAGTTATTATTTATTTTTATTAATCGCACACCTTTTTTAGTCTTATATACTTGAAACTCTTTGCCGTTGTAAGCGTATTTATCATTCGTCAAAGTTTTCTGCGAGCCCATAACTACCTATATTAAATATTATTTTACAGTCATATAAATATACAAAGGCAAGGAACCGGAATAGTAGAAAAAATGTGTAAAAAGCCCCCATCAAAAATATAAAAATTGATAGTATTTTCTAGATTATATAAAGAATAACTAAGTTATAAATACAATAATGAATGTCCTCCTTGCCAAGAACTTTGATGTTGAAAACCTTAAGTATAGCGAACTTAAGGTGATGAAATCTGGTGCTAAGTCTGTCTATATCAATTACAAGGGTAATAAGGTTAATCTCCAGACGCCTATTCTCAACATCCCCTATGGTGTTAATGACAACATGCAGTTTATCAAGAAAGACGAGAATAGGAAGGATGAGGAGCGTAAGTATGATGTTACAGTATCATTTAAGGGGATGGATGAGAACCCGAAGATTAAGCAGTTTCACGACAAGATGAAAGAGTTGGAGAATAAGATTATTGACGACGCTTTTGCTAATCGCCTCGTATGGTTCAAGAATAATTATAGTGGAAACAAGGAAGTCGTCTCTAATATGTTTACACCGATTGTGAAGCACGACAAGGATAAGCTTACTGGTGAATATGCGAACAAATATCCGCCGACCTTCAAGGCTAAAATCCCTTACAATTCGCTAGAGAATAAGTTTGAGTTTGATTGCTATGATATGGATAATAACGAGACCAACTTTAATGATATTCTAGCAAATCTCAAGGGAGGTAGAGCGCAGTTCATTATCCAACTTAGCGGCATTTGGTTTTCTGCTGGTATGTTTGGATGTAGTTGGAAGATTGTATCTGCTAAGTTTCAGCAGATTAACACATCTAAGATTACATTTGTAGCGGATAGCGATGATGACAACGCAAACGACGAAGAGGATGAAGATGATATCTCTGTCGATACTGATGTTATTGCGAAGATTTCACAAAAGCCTGCTGACAAGAAAACAGTTGTAGAAAAAGTAGCACCTACTCCCGCTAAGACAGTTCATAAGCCTATCCCTCAAGAAGAAGAAGACGACGAAGAAGAAGATGAAGACGATGAAGTGGATGATAAGGTTCTTGGTAATGTTGAAGAAGAAGCAGAGGATGACGAAGACGAGGAGGATGACGAACCAGAACCACCTCCAGTTAAGGTTGAAGAACCTGTTAAGCCTGAAGCAAAGGCAAAGAAGGCTGTGGTTAAAAAGAAGTAAGCGAATGCGAACGAGTATGCGAATGCGAACGAGTAAGCGAATGCGAACGAGTAAGCGAATGCGAACGAGTATGCGAATGCGAACGAGTAAGCGAATGCGAACGAACACTAGGTAATAGTTAGAGATATATGTATATGTTAAATATATATGTTATTTATTTTTATATTTTTTACATTTATAATATAAAAACGATAATGCCTACGATGATAGACATAATTAGCCTGCCTAAAGGTAAGGCTTCTTCGCATTCATAATCAATCAATTCTATATTATTAGATATTAGTTTAGCCATCATATCAAGTATTTTGTAGGCGATAGGAAGGGATAAAAGGGCGAATAATAAGGCTACATATACGGCTATTTTAAACTTACAAATATAAATATCTAGGAAGCCTTTAGGCTGCTCGCTGAGCTGATTTCTATCAGCAGGTATATAAAGAAAATCTGGAGTATTCTTTATCAAATTATTATTATAACTAGTCATTTACATATATTCTACATAATAATATAATAAGAAATTATTGCTAGGATTTATCGTAGATGTCGGTATATTGCCTATATCTATATTTGGGCTGTTTAATAGGTCGCTATGGCTATTGCTAGTAAGATTATTATATACATATTCTTCGTAATTAGGTATATTGCTAGGTGTGTAAGTATTTGCGATACTAGATATGATAGAATTAAAATTGGATATACCAGATATATATGAAGTGGTTTCATATGTTGCTAACCAGTCAGGGATATTGTTATAGAAGTCATTAGAGCATAAAGCAAGCGATTTCATAAAATTACAGCATAATATATAAAGGTCGTCATTACATTCATTAAACATCTTGATACATTCTTTACAAAAACTGTATATGAATGTAGAAGATGGAGAGGCGACGCTAAAGCCGCTGCCTAGATTTACAAAGTATCGCTTGCTCTCTTCAATATTGTTAGAGAAGTCTCTAAACAATTTAATACATTTTAAGAAATCTTTTTGGGACATCTTCTTAAACCATTCAGGGTTATTATAAAATCCTCTGCGTTCTATCTCTATAGATAGGTCTGTATAAGCGTTCATATCCGTAGTCCATAGGCAATCATCGCTTTTTTTTATAATGTTATTGTATTGTATCTGCTTATTTAATCTCCAGACAATCTTGTCGCTGAATTCTTCACGAGTATAAGGGTTATAAGGGGCTACATTATCATTAACACATTTTCTTACAAAATATTCTAATTCTACTATATCAAATGCGTAAGCCCCTTTAATATCCTTTATGGTAAATAGTTTCCTAGGATGTATATCTCTAACATCTTGTAGGCTGAATACATCTGTGTCGTTTAGATAGCTAACGCTGACACTTGTATTATCTATGGATAATAACTTATATCTAACTATGTTTTGGAATTCTATTAGCGTATTAGTATTACATTTATTACTAAATAGATATGTATTTTTATTCAACAAATAAATATTAGCATATAAAGCAGGCTTTGCTGTAATGTCAAACTTATCAATATAATCTTTATAAATACAACTTAACTTATCTATAGAAACCATCTTAAGTAAATCAATAAACAAAATATTTATAAATATGTCATCATTCTCGCTAGTATTTTCTACTATATATTTGTATAACCTATAGATATCATTTAAGGTTAGTTCATGTCTATCCTCAAACACATTAAAGAATATCTTACATAGGTATTTTTTCTTAGAATGAATGTGATGACAACAATAGAAGGAATTCTTGATAACCGTCTTATTACATATATGAAAACATTTTTTTTTTCTATATATACATCTTATTTTTTGTTCCATAAAATTTATAAAAAGAATTTATATCTAATTAAATATAATAATTTATATTTATATATTCAAAAATAATAATTATAATGGGATGTCTTGAGGCTTCGCATCATCCTTATATACTAATGGAGAACCTAAAAGATTATAGGTATCAATCGTGTGTTGCTAATTTATATACGGAGAAATATGAAGGCTGTGCTAGCAGCGCTAGCAGCGCAGCTATAGATAATGAAAAGACCCATTATTGGATTATTGATTCGGCAGGCGAGTTTGCGCTAGCCCATTGGATATACGAGGCATTTATATTCATTCCTATATTGATAGAATTAAACAAATACGCCGCTACCGCTGCTACCGCTGCTAACGCTGCTAAAGCTGACATTAAGATAATGACTAAAAATCCCAAGAAATATGTTAAAAGTATGCTGCGCTTCTTTGGTATAAAAAATGAGGTGGTCGGTAAAATAGACAACTACAATAATTATTGTTATTTCCCAAAAGTATATTCTATGAATACCTCGCAACATATAGAAACCGACGAATATTACAATCTATACCTTAACTTATACATCTCATATATACAGAGAAATGTCCCAAGCATAGAAAGTATCAATTTGGTATTTTTGCCTAGAAATACGATTGATAATTATGAACCCAACGACCGTATAATAGCAAATACCGACAAGATAAAAGAGATAGTCATAGAGAATGGCGGGACAGTCTTAGACACATATGCCTTGAATAATATTAAATATCAGTTCGCCATCATAAATAACGCCGATATCCTAATATTAGATTATGGGTCGTCAGTATTCCTCAACTGTATATTCTTGAAAAATAAAAAGATTTATATTATAGACAACCTAAATCAAGCGCAGCAACACCACAGATTTAGTATCAACAACTTCTTATATAATAAGATTACTAGCAATAATGATGTGCGCATTATAACATCCGGCGACCTGTCTATTATTGAAGCGGCAGCGAGAGCAGCGAGAGCAGCTAGAGCATCGTAGCGTAAAAGAGCGTAAGAGATGACCTATTTTTTATATTATAATTATATAAATATGATATATATTTATGGAGATAGCCATGCAAACTATTGCTTCAAGAACCTACCTATTACCCACATTAAATATCACGAGAACTCTATAACTATGTTTCGTATTGGGAGAGATAACCTTATTGTGAAATTTAATAAAGAAGATATTGCCGCTGCCGCCGCTGCTGCTGCTGCTGCCGCTACAATAGTCTTCACATATGGAGAGATAGACTGTAGGTGTCATATTCATAGACAGAAGGGTCTAGGTAGAGACGAGGACGCTATAATATGCGAGCTTGTAAGTAATTATATAAATACTATAAAAAATAATACTGAGGGACTTGATGCTAATATATTCATAGTTGCTGTGATACCACCGACGAAACAGAGCGATTACGAATTATTAAACGGACAGATAACACACGAATACCCATTCTTAGGAAGCGACGCAGACAGAGTAAGATATACTAGCAAAACCAATAGATTACTAGAGTTGTCGTCAGTCAAATACGGCTACACCTTCTTTAACCCATATAATTATTATACGAGAGCCGATGGCACATTAAAATACGAGCTGTCTGACAATACGGTTCATCTAGGAGATAACAAACATTTCTTGGATATGTTTATGGGGGCGATGAAAGGGCTTAAGGACATCTCGCATATAGAATAGGCAGCCGCTAGCGGCACTTAGACATTAGCACCCGCAATCGGTATCAAGATACCCGCATTAACATAGCTGTAATAATCGTATAATTTATCCTTGAGGATTACATATTTCTTGCCGTTTTTCAATACGACACGACCTCTATCCTTCCTTATATGCTGCTTATTTTTAAATTGTAATATCTTTTTATCAAGACTTATATTATTAGTATATGACAACTCGTCATCATTAACATTAATAGGCCAGCTGTAGCATTTATATCCGTTAGATAGCGGGTTATTAACATCCGCCTGTATTACACAGTCTAGCGATGCGGCTTTTAACATTTTTAAGAATGAATTGACGAGACCCTCTTTGCTTTTGGCGATGTTATAGATGTGCTTGTCGGTTGATACCTCCTTGTCTTTGCTTCGTAATGTTAGGTTTTCTGTTAATTGCTTTTTAGTAAAGTTCATTAAATATGTGAATACCTGAACGGTCTGGTCTTCTACTGGTAGCGATTTGTGGCTACAAGTTCGCACAGCACGCCCTATAACTTGGTCTATTCGCACAGAGTTCCAGAAATACTCAGTTATCAATACACGCCTAACATTCTTTAAGGATATGCCTTCAGCCCCCGATTGGGTAATCATCATAACCTTCGCAATCTTCCCATACATCTGCTCTTTGTCTATGTTTAGATGCTTTAACTGCTCCTGTATAACTTTAGGCAAAGCCTTGCTATTACCATTAAATATATTCATAAGAATATTTGTTTTAACCCTGTCAGAGTTAAAGACCACATACCTTTTATTATCATATATTTTGTCAAATACATCTATGTCATCCACCATATACCCAAACTCCTCGTTATTCACTATATTTATCTCGGCATACCCTTGTCTATTTAGAACCTCTTTAAATATCCCTAGCCCTTCTATCATACGAAACTGCGAATACACCAAGACGCTTCCAGGCGACGAATTGATATCCTCATACATTTGTGCGAACTTCGGGCTATACGCATCACGCAACCTATCAATCTCCAAATAATCGTCTTCTACAAGTCTATCCATCGCAGCCTCCAGTTGCTCCCCGTAAGCCGCTACAACCTCCTTATTCAGTTTCTTAGCGTCCATAGCCGCATCAGCCGCCGCATCAGCCTCTGCTACATCCATATCATCGCCATTATCGCTATCAACATTCACCATATCTTTTAGCTCCTTTTTCATCAATACTCTAACATCATTAGGGAATACGCGGTTAATCTCGTCAGGGAACGCAAAATTACAAACCATCCTACTAAATGCTCTATATACTGAGCCAATATCGTCGCCGCCACCGCCACCAGCACCTCCCTTGCCTTTAAAGAGTTTTTTGCGGTCGTCCATCTTAATCTCTACAGAGCGCACCTCTAGATATTTCTTGATTTGATGGTCGGTCATAAAGAGTTCTCTAGAGACTGTAGGGAGCATTCGCGGAAATAACTCAGAGCCGGTTGTTTTGTAATAGCTGATTGTCCCTAAAATTCGTCTTTTAAATAAATCCTCGTTCTTCACAGTTATATTCTTGTCATCTATAAACAACTTATTAAATACCACTTTGTCAGTCGGCAAAGCCTCATTAGCTATAACCTTGCTTTTTATAGATAATTTAACTAGGTCAGTTTTATTTAAAACCTCAGTAATGTTTTTTATCAAGTCTTCTTGGCTAAAAGTCCATTTATCCTTTGTTATTGTAGCAGCGGCAGCGGCGGCAGCAGCAGCGTCTGTCCTCTTAAACCCTTCAGGTATTAATGTTATAGACATACAGGTCTCATTATAATCTATATAATCTATATAATTATACAACTTCTTTGCTCGCAAGTGCTCTATAATCGCATTCAAGTCTGGAACCTTAGATTTCTTTAATAAATCTATATTGTATTCTTTAATAGGTCCTCGCACCAGATTTATCAAGGTTGCGATTTCGTGCGGCTGATTTATTATAGGCGTGCCTGACAGCAGTATTATCTTTGTGCCTTTCGCATTCATCATATGGATATACACGGCTTTAGCAAGCCTAGAGCCATTCACTATCCGGCTTATAAAGTTATGTATTTCATCTATGATTATAAAAGCGTTGTCAAAGGGTCTCGTTCCTAGTTCTTTAATCATCTTCTCAGTAAGCCCGTTGTAATTGATAAAGGTATAGCGATTTCTCAGTATATGATTAATATATGTGTCAATCTCGGCGCGATACTTAGCGTCCTTAGCATCGCTAGAGTTATAGCGGATTTTGTCAATAACAACTTCGGCTCCTTCAATATCCTCCTTATATAAGGGAACCCACGCTAGCCCATTCTTTTTGACAAATTTGTCGGCTATCGCATATTTTGCGGTTAAGTCTTTCATCATCTCAGGGGACTTCTTATTCACCTTAATTTGCGTCCAAGTTTTCTTGAGGTTGCGACCGACCTTCGAGGCTATTAATAGTTCGTTTTCGTAGTTCTGCGATAAGGATGCTGGCGTCATTATTACTATTTTTTTTTGATTAACATATCCCTCAGCAGCAGCTATAGATGCTATGGATTTACCAGAGCCTAACTCGTGATATAAAAGTATTCCTCTGTAAGGACTGTCAAACTGCATGTAATCCTTGACGATTTTTTGCTGCCTCAGGAGTTTAATATAACTCTCTTCTATTTCGCAAGTATCATTAGAGCATTTACAGGCGGCTGGCGCTGCTGCCGCTGCCGCTTCACTAGCATACTTAGAAGGATTAAAGGTATTATATATATTTTTATTATATCCTATACGATTTGGTAAAACCCATTCATTCGGTTTTACTATAATATCCATATGTTCTATTATAATAATTCAAATTAAAAAAATAATTTATTTATATTATAAGATAAGAATATACCTATCCATTTTATTTAGTTCATTCAGTTCATTTATTGGGCTTGCGCTGCTGCTGCGTGGGCTCGTATGAACGGCTCTAATATATGGATGGTTCGCTTCATACCTATATTAATTGACAACTCCACGATTTGGTCGCATAGTAATATGATAGCGATGCCTATTATAAGAAGAATAGATATATTAAAAATAGCATTATATATATAATTATCGGCTGACGCAGCCTTAGTAGGCGCTGGGGCTACTGCTGGTGCTACTGGGGCTACTGCTGGCGTAGGCGTTGGCGTTTTAAATCCGGTAGGTCCTGTATTAATTGCTGGTATTACTGGGTCTGCTATAGTATTTCTATTATAACCGCTAGCAACTCCATTACCATTAATCTTATCTTCAATACTCTTCAAATATGCTATAGCCTCTTCAGCACTCTTTTTTTCTTCAGTAGTTAAATTATAACTGCTGTTATTTAACAGGTTGTTTCCATTTTTAATATTGGTATTATTGTTGGTATATTCGGCGGTATCATTATTTGTATAGGACTGCTTGTTATTGTTAGGTAGATACGAGGCAATTTTAGTATTATTATTAGCGTTATAATGTACCTCGTCATTTAGATTGCTGATATTAAAGTATTGCTCTAGGTCTTCATCGTAATAAGGCATCACATTATTATTACCGTTAAACAGGTTTTGTGCTGGTAGCAGAGAGGACTGTGAGGTCTGTTGCTGCGACTGCGTTAGTGGTAGGCTATTATTGGTATTGGCGCTAAATGAATTAATGGGATTAGCAGAATTGTTCCCAAATGTATCTATATTCGCACCGGTGCCGGCTCCGCTAGCGCTGCTAGAGGCGCTAGCGCTGCTAGGTATAGTATTCATCATATTAGCCATATTATTATTAGCACTCGTATATACATTCATAGCTGCTTCGTGTTCTCTTTTACAATCGTTAGATATAGGGATATTGTATGTGGGTGCTTGTAGTGGCGAGCAGGAACTTAGGGCTAATTTGCTAGTCTCCACAGACGACGGATTATTAGAGGAAGACGAAGACGATTGGCTAGCGTTGCCGCCGTTGCCGCCGTTGCCGGCTCCTGTTGCTACGCTAGCGTTTCTAGATTTATGCGATGGTCGTGCCTTTTTTTCAAAGGTATCTATATTATATGCCTCTTGTAATGTTGAATAATTCATATTCTTATTATACTTCTATTATACAAAATTAAAATTAAAAGAAAAAATATTTATATAATATAACTGTAAAGAAGAATATGGAAAACAACTTAAATATAGAAGATATATTTAAAGGCGTTCTTACGGGTTTTTTTGCTTCTTATTTAATAATACTTGGGATGCGTCCAGCCGCAATTTATCCTGACAATATTCTAGATATCATAGACAATCCGTGGATATTCTTGATATTATTTATATTAAACTACTATATATTATACTGGGACATCACAATAGGCTTATTGCTATTCTTAACATTAATAGCACTAATCCTAGATATCATCATATTTACTGACGGCGACTTCATAAAAGACAATATGGGAATAGAGAATATGAGCGACGGCAGCGGGGCTAGCAGCGGGGCTAGCACTAGCAACCGCGGAGCGAGCATAGCGAATGCCGACAAATCTTACAAGGATATCAACGATATTATTTTAGAGAGATTAATGTATTATAACAAGTCATCTAATGGCTTTCTATAAAAATCTTAGCAAAAAATAGAATAGATTATTATGTCATTTTCAGTAATACCTGGAATAAACGGGGTAGCAACAATTGAGCCCCTGTCTATGATTTTCTTAATCCTAGTTCAAGTGGGCGGGCGATATCTAAAGATAGAACTAACACCAGCACAGCAGAAAATAATAAATAATGTGGTTATACAATCTATCATATTATTTGCTATTATTCTTATGGCGACTAAAAACATAGGGAATAGTCTAATTATTGTCTGCTTTATATATCTATGTGTGAATATACTATTCAACGAAAACCACAAGTATAATATACTTTCTAAAAAATGGCTGCTAGAAGAGAACATCATATCAATCGGCAACTATAAATCTCTTAAAGAGATATACCTAAAAAACATAAGCACGATAATCTAGCGATGCTAGATTTTTGGGATAATATAAATATAATTGGGATAATATAAATACCATATAAATATTAAACACATCTTAGCATATATATAACTATTTAAGATATGAAGAAACTTAATAATACCTTTATGATTGACAAGAAGGACGACGAGAATGCCTCTAGTATGATGGAGAAGATTTTTAGCGGCAAAGAGGACGACAATATGTTTAGTGAGGTCTATAGTATTAAAGAGTGGAAGATGAGCGATTGGTTTGTTAAGAATGGCGTCAAGCAGAAGAAAGAGGATGTCTATTTATATGTACCATCAATCCCCGACTATTTTAAGGGATATACTCAGGAGAACGACAAGTTCTTGCGGATTTGTATTAAACATAAACTGAAGACGGATAAAGACGGCTACAAGAAACTCAAGAGCAAGTTTATTATCAGGAACTTCAAGTCTAATTATAAGTCCATCATAAACGGTCTCAATCTAATTAAAATCATTAATTATATGGAGATAACCGATGTGCCTAATACGAAACTTGTAAATATTAATATAAATACCACTATCAACCTGTTTATCCCTCTCAAGGATGACTTTGAGAATTACCTAGTTAATATCTTTAATGACATTAATGACAATTTTAAGAAGAAGTTGAGCGAATAACTCCTCGTAATCTTCGTATAAAAATTGATATACTATTTTTTATAAATACTATATAACAATAGTATAATATATATTACGATGGCTGCTGCCGCTGCCGCTGCCGCTGCTGATTGTTTTAGCGAATTGTCATACAAGATTACAAAAATTATCAGCAAGAATGAAAAGCAAGAAAACGGCATTTATTTTACACCTCCTAAAACCATTACTAGATGTATTAATTTGTTATCAGCAGCAGCAGCGCCATTCAATAATATTCTAGAACCTTCTTGCGGCTCTTGCGAGTTTATAGAGAAGATAAAGGTTTGTTATCCAGATGCTACCATTACAGGTATTGAATATAACAAGAACATCTACGATAATATCAAGGACATTTACAATATCTACAATAATAATGCGAAGATTAAAATAATAGAAGGCGACTTTCTAAAGACTGACTTTGCCGATGCCCTGAAGTTTGACTTAATTATAGGCAACCCGCCGTATTATGTGATGAAAAAAGCAGATGTTAAAAGTGATTACTACGATTACTTTGATGGTCGCCCTAACATATTCTTATTATTTATTATTAAATCCCTGACGCTGCTAACAGATGAAGGGATATTATGCTTCATATTGCCTAAAAGTTTTCTAAACTGTTTGTATTATAACAAGACACGAAAATACATATACGATAACTATCTAATATTATCTATATTAGAATGCGATGATAAGTATATAGATACCGAACAGCCCACTATAATATTTATAATACGAAAAGGCGGCGGCGCTACGAACGCCAAATATATATTAGGACATTTGACAAATGAATATACTATATTATCTACCAGCGAAGTCATAGAGCAATTAAATGGGTTATATGTTGGAGCTACCACATTAAAAGCCTTACAATTTAAAGTATCTGTTGGGAGTATTGTCTGGAACCAGCATAAAGCCGCACTTACAGACGACCCACAAAAAACCAGACTTATATATTCGCAAGACATCAAGGACAACACTTTAAGCATTAAAGAATATACGAATACTGCTAAGAAAAACTACATAAATAAGTCGGGGTTTAAAGAGCCATTATTAGTGGTTAATAGGGGCTACGGAGTTGGTAATTACAATTTTGAGTATGCTCTAATAAATTGCGACGAACAAGAAGCAATAAAAGAATATTTAATAGAAAATCACTTAATATGTATTAGATGCGAAGCACCGGAGACGGCAGCGACGGCAGCGGTTGCGGTAGATAAATATAATAAAATCTATAAGTCGTTTGGTGATGAGCGAACACTAGAGTTTATTAAACTATATTTTGGAAACAACGCAATTAACACCACCGAACTATTGAATATACTTCCTATATATATTTGATACTAGGATACTATGATACTAAGATACTATGATACTAAGATACTAAGATATCTGGAACGCAGGGAACGCAATACCATTACCGTTCTTCCACCGAAGCAATATTTTGATATCATTACCATCTTGGGTTTTCGCAATAAACTTATTTTTATATTTTGTATAACTTACTATCATATACTTACGAGGCTCTATAACCTGTTTATAAAACTTTCCGTTTTTATAGAGCATATAAATCTTGTCTTTTTGTGAACTACGCAGATAGTCATTCAGCATATCTATATTCAGGGCTGTCGCCGAGATAAAAGCAATTATACTTTCTTGCGATAGTTTGTTTGCTAGTTTATAGAACTCTATGTCTCTGGTATCCTTGGTATATCGGCTACTTGCTTTACAACCATTATAATATATCTCTTGATATTTTTTCATACAGTTTGGCGTTGTGCTATTAACTTCAAGTAGATATGTGCGTTTATCTGGTATTATCAAATCATCTCGTAGGGATGTTAAACGAGGCAGGTAATTGTCATAGTAATACTCTTCATATGATGAAGACATATACTTACTAGGATTATAAGGAGATACAAATTGCGGCGCCTGCTTAACATCATCTATGTTAAATTTAAGTTCTATATTATATTTAGTGTTTTCGCTAGCAATCTCAAAGTCGTAATTGTATTTTCTGCCTCCCTTGTGGGTTAGCGTAATATCTTTGTTGATATTTATATTCAACTCCTTATCTATATAATTAAATAGGGCATCTTTGATATTGCTCCATCGTCGAGAAAACCTATAGTAATCATTAAAGGGGTTTTTTGCGTCCATTCGTATCCGTGTATTGTCAATAATGCTCCCGATAATGTTCTCTCGTTTTTTATTATTAGCGTCATTCATATTCTTAGAACATAGGTTGAATACATTTATATCTCTATAGCATATCTTCTCATTATTATATTGTATTACAGGGAGGCTCCTGATATTCTGTAGATATTGTAGAAGAAGTTGTCTCAATAGCATATCTTTTATCTCTTGTTCTTTTAGATGATTGTCATTTTTTCTCCTTATATGCCCTAAAACCATATAAGAACATAGTATGTCTATACTATTAGGAAGCGTGAAACAGTAAAGCCGAGGGGTGCTACGGGAATACTAGGTATTTTCGTGGTGATACCCTGAGGTCGCTTCGCTGTTGCTCCTCCGCTGCTATAGCTCAGTTGGTTAGAGCGCCAGACTGTTAATCTGGATGTCGCAGGTTCAATCCCTGCTAGCAGCGTCTCATTTTTCTACAATATAATAAGAAATCATTTATCTTACTATAAATAAAAAATATAAAACACATAGATATTATGGTTATCGCTGTATCGTTGATTAGGTTTGCGCTGCTGTCGCGCTAACAAAGTCATAGAGGCTATCAGGTTTTAACACGAAATGCTTAGGGTCGTAAGTGTGCTTCTCGTAATACTCGTAGAAGCCTAAATTATTTATAACGAGGTTATACTGGATACAATAATCTAGATTATATTTAATATCAAAACTATCCCTAGCTTTCTCATAATTATAGATAAACTCCCTGAACTCCAGAACAATCAGTTCTCTAAAGCCATTAAGCACATTTTCTTTCTCTTTCTTCAGGTCGCTTATAATATATTCAAGACGAGATGTTATGCTGAACTCATCGCCTAAATCCCTGCCGCAGAAATCCCTGCCGCAGAAATCCCTGCTAAGCTCCTCTCTTTCCATATATTTTACTTTCTTTTTATACATTATGTGATGCGTAATAATATCAAATATCTTGTCAAAATACTCGTATGCCTTAACTCTATCAAAACTTAACATTACATTCTTATTTGTCTTTGCGTTCTTACAAAGACTAGACACCACCTTAGCCTCATCTTTATTTAGGTTATTAAAGAGGTTATCGTGGGTGAAGATAATCTCGCTGATAAGTTCATAGTTAATAGGGGTCATTTTTGCTAGCGGGCTGCTAGAGGACTGCTTGGTTTTTGCTTGTAGGTTCGCTTGCGGACTGCTTGGTTTTTGCTTGCGGACTGCTATGCTTGTCTGTGTCTATACATTAAACACAGCCTCAATCAATTTTTTAGCATTTGTATAATGGATTAGAACAAATTATACTTGGTATAAAAAAAGATTTGTTTTATTTTTTTTAATTTTAATAAAAATTGATTGGCTCATTTTTAAATTTTACTAAGAGCCACAAAGGGGACTACGCAATCCGCAATCCGCAAAGCAAACTACAAATCGCAAAGCAAACTACAAATCGCAAAGCAAACTACAAATCACAAAGAATGACTGTCTCTGCTACTGCTAACGCCTCTAACGCGGTTGCCACCAAAGTATTATCAGTTATCGCCGATACCGTAGCGATGAACCACGACCTCCTCAGCGAGATTATCTTTGCGAATGATACGGCATTTGCGGATATTGATAGTAATAAGGCGAGAATGATGCTATGTGCTAGCAAGATGGCTCAAAACAATAAGAATATATTGTCAAGTATTGACAGCGAAAAAGCAAGGAGGTTTTGTAAGGAAATTAAAGCTCTATCATACAGAAAGGCAAAGAAGACTATTTATGAATGGAACAAAGCATACTTAGAAAATGAAGAAGACGAAGCGGGCGAAGCGGGCGAAGCGGGCGAAGCGGGCGAGACAGGCGAGACAGGCGAGACGGACTTAGGAAACGAAGAAGATTTAAGAATTGACGAAGAATACAGAACCAAGGTTAATGGTATAATCGCAAATATCTCAAAGGAGAGCGAGTATGTCGTCGATACCATCAAGAAGGTTATATGTGCCGAACAAGGGCTGCGTGTAGATAAAATCATTAAAAGTCTTCAAGATAGCATCTCAATCCTCGTGAATTTAGGAGTTGATATGGAAAATATCACCGACGAAGATAGATATATGTGTCTAGACGATTATGACTATATGAAAGAAAAAGAACACAGGGTTAAGATTATCTTGGTGTTCAAGTATAACGCATACTTCCTAAATACGCTCTTTAATAACGGCGTTAGCGAGGACACTATCGTAGAATACATCAATAACAAGCAAAGCAAAGACTATTATAAGAAGTTATCGTCAGTCTTTACTGAGAGCCTTTAGGCTAACTGGCTTGCTAGGTAAAAAATAAAGAATGCCTCTAATGGTATCTAAGTAATATTTGGTATATGTATATATCGTATGTGTATATTATATAGTGTATATATGTATATATTTTTATATTTTCTTAATATTTTTTATCTTCAATCTCTAATACTCTCTTTATATAGTTTAGATTGATAAGAGGAAGCGTAGGTGCGCACTCCCACAGTTGGGTTTTAAGGAATGTTTGGATATTGTATTTAACCGGATACATATGGAATAGTCCGCCGTAGATATCTAGCATATATCGCTGATGTTTCTTAGATAGCAGATTAAAACTATACTTAGGCAATACAATAAGCAGTTGGATATATGAAGGGACAAACTCATTATTGATATTCAACAGCCTAGCAGGTTCGTTGGCGATTGAGTGATTTAGGATATCTTTAATTGTTGGCGGGTAATTATAAGGGTAATACCATTCGCAATCTATCGGTGCTCCTTTGTAATACGAATATACCCAGTAGATGCCCGCTATGTAATTATTACACGCATTAAACATTACAGTAGAATCAATAGATATATTATTGTCAAATATAACCTTATAATACTCCTGTCGCCATTTATTGGGACTGCTATATATAACACTAATTAACGGGTCTTTGTTTTTTAACCCGTAGTAATCGCTAGGAGCTGACTGTTGTGAGCCTTGCGAATGTTGTGAGCTTTGCGAATGTTGTGAGCTTTGCGAATGTTGTGAGCCTTGCGAATGTTGTGAGCCTTGCGGAGGCTTCTTCTTAATGTATCTTTCACAAATGCGATGTATATCTTCGTCTTCGGTATTCGCTAGACTTTTAAAGATGTCAATAAGGCAGTTGTGATTTATCTCTCCATTTTTAACTAATAGTCCGTTGTTCTTGATAGCATTCTTTGTAGCGAACATAAGGGTCTCTATGCCGTTGTTTTTTAACTCAACTGTTAGCAAATGTGGGATAAAGTCGTTCCCTAAGATAGAACAAGCGGTACAATATGTCTCTATTAAATCGGTGTCGTCGACTTCGTCGCAGCCGAAGGCGCTGCTGTCTAAATCCCACGAACCTTTTAATTCGCATAAAATCGCTTTGCGTAATTCTTTGATATTTAAATAATTGAATACTGTGCTATGAGTGTGCGGGTCTTTCATCTCTCTCATTAAATATATGTTATCCTTGCGGGACATTAGAGACAATATAATCAGGTCTGCGTCTAGCCCGTGAATAATAATTCTTGCGTCCTTTGGGGTTTCTTTAAGAATGTTAAATATCTTGTGCTCGCCTTCGCCACACTCATTACTACCGCTGTAAATAATCTTGTTAATATACCGGTCGTGCTTGATGTTTTTAGAAATATGAGCGTTTAATTTATCCATAAATAGTGTTCCGGGAGTAATCGCATTAGTATCCCATACAATCTTAACATTATCCAAAGTATTCTTATAAATGTTTAAGTATCGGCGCTTTCTCTGCTGAAACATTTTTGCCAGAGGCGCAACACCATCCGCACAGATGATATACTTGGCTGCCTTATAGTTATCAAAGTAATACCTAATTCTTTCCCATACGCCGTCAATAATCTCGTCTTCTATAGCGCCGACAGCGCCGTCCTTAGCAGCGGTAGCGTATTTCTTTATGACATCTTGGGCTACATTATGGATTACGCCGTTAAAGTCAATACAGTAGATATCCAGTCCCTTCGGCTTATTATCGGAGAGGATACTGTGGTATTTTTGCGTTAGCGAGTAAAAATAATAAGGGATACCCATTTTTTATATTAGAGTTGTTATTTATAATCGTGGTTATATATTTATATAATAGCGATTATCATTTTTTATTTTTCTTTCTATCATATTAGAATATATATAATAATATGGCGCCTGCTTCAACTAATTTAAGTGATGTGTTTCTAGGCTCGGAGCAATCAAAGTATGCGGGTATCGCTCTTTTTATAACGATTTTAATAATATGTCTAGCCATCCTATTCACCAGCAGCAAAATACCCATAGAGCAGCGAATAGTCTTTGTGATATTTATTTTAATAATAACCATCCCTTCTATATTGATGTCGCTGTTTGAACTAACCTGTATCGTTACTGGCGGTAACTACACAACTCGCTGGTGGTGCTGGGCGCTAGCGTGGGTGCTAGCAATAATGATAATATTCTATTGTATTATGATTATTATATCCCTGTTTATATCTATGAATAACTACGATATGGCTAATGAGCGAATAAATGAGGATATCGCTAACAACAAGATTGATGACGCAAACGCCAACATTTATGCTAAAAATATAATGAATACCTATGAGCAAGACTTAAATAACCCGCAATCGCCTATGTCTCCCCGTGATAGCCCTCCGCAATCTCCGCATTCGCGTATGACAGCACCTCAGTCCATTCAGTATCAGCCACCCGTGCCTCCCACGCAACAACAACCAGTTCCTCAGCAATCTCAGCATATGTCGGTAGCCCCTGCGGCTTCTGCCGGTGCTTCTGTCGGTGCTTCTGCTGGTGCTTCTGCTGGTGGATATACCGGATTTGACGCTAGCGACAACTATGCCCCTCTAGATGCCTCTTTCGTCCCTGTTAAACAACCTATGCGTCAGGCTCAGCAGCACCAGCGTTCTAATGACAATAGCGACCCGCGAACAAACGATACCGTTGAGCCGTATATGAACGAGGAGAACGAGCAATACAGCGCATATTAAGCAGTAGAGATGCCGCAGGCGTCTTTAAGTCCTAAGTCGTTTCGCGTTTCGCTCCTAAGTAGGTTATGTATTTACTCATACTGCTATTTATACGCTCAGTATAGTCTAGGTTCCACCCAATAAATTTGAAAGTATATTGGGTATATTCTTTTTTTGGTATGTTATAACCCTTTATATAATAGCCTTGAAAATCATAAATAACATTTATATCTACGCATCTCAATAGAGCCCCCATATTTAGCAGAAACTCGCACTCAATATTACTATCCGCAAAGAGTTTCTCTAGCCCATCGTGGATATTGAAAGGCTCTCCTAAAAATGTATAGTTAAATATGTCAAGCATATCTTCATCCACTATAATTTTCCACACAATCTGTTTGTCAGCGGTCTTTTCGTTATTAAAGGCATACTTAATAGCTACCACCTCTTGTATCGTGGTAGATAAAAAGGTTTGCGTGGTTATCACATCGCCTACACCTGTATTACGCAGCATCTTTTTATAGCGTGGGTAATTGAAACCACGATATAACACTAACTTCTCCCTGCGCCTCCTGCTAGCAAATTGCGAGGCTTCAAGAACCGCAGAGAATGGCGGTAGTTTTGTTGCTAGACTATTGTATAATATCTGTATGTTCTTAAATTGTTCTAAAACAAAAGTGAAGATATCTATGGCATTTGCTTTAATATAGTCTTCATATTCGTTTATTTTATTATTAGGATGATAAAAGATATTATCTCGTATATACGCTAGCAGTTGCGGCTTTGTAATGTTATTTAAAAATAGATGCTGGTGGTTGAGTAATAAATAGATGATGATATTGTAATTTAACTTAGAATAGCCATCTCCTTTTCTTAAATAGAAATAGTCGTCAGCGTCGTCTTCGCTCTTCCACTCGTAGATAAAATCGGCTATATTTATAGTCCGCTTATTGCGTGATATGTTAATTCTTTTCGTATAACTAAGCAAACTAGGAAAGTATTGGATAGTAGTCTTTGCTGTCGCAGCTGTCGTAGCTGTCGTAGCTGTCGCAGCTGTCATCTATATTATCTATATTATCTATATTACCTCTAGATATATATCATAGTATATCTAGGTATTTAAGAAGAAATCAATAATATATTATAATGTTTTAATTTATAATTATGAAAACTAAAGAAGATAGCGAAGTGAAGCAGCGAGACGAAGTGAAGCGAAGCGGCTATTTTAGACCGCAAATATGTAGAAATTGCGGTATTAACGGGCATTTATACAAGGATTGCCTACATCCTATAATGAGTTTTGGTATTATCTGCTATAAAATAGAGAATGGTGAAATAAAGTATATTATGATACAGCGTAAAGATAGCCTAGCGTTTATGGAGTTTGTTAGAGGTAAATATATACAGAGTGATATTAACTATATTAAGCAACTGATAGATTATATGACTGAGAATGAAAAAGAGATGATATTACACGACAGTTTTGATACCATCTGGAATTACACTTGGTGTCAGTCATCGCAGAACATATTTAAGCATACGAAAGAATATATTGAGAGTAAATCTAAGTTTGAATATGTGATTAACAATAATAATTTTGTAAATGTTATAAAATCTAGCAAGGTGAAATGTAGTTATCTAGAGCAGGAGTGGGGCTTTCCTAAAGGGCGCAAGAAAATACGCGAGAATGATATAGATTGCGCCGTTAGGGAGTTCTGTGAAGAAACACAGTTATACAAAGACGACATACAGATAGTCAAGGATATAAGCCCATTTCAAGAAATATTCTTCGGCACCAACAACATACTCTATAAGCATGTTTATTATGTTGCTAAGATTGTTAAAGAGAAGTCCAAAATATTCCTAGATAACAATTGTCTAGAACAAGTTAGAGAAGTTAGAGACATCAAGTGGCTAACATATGCTGAGGTATTATCACATATTAAATATCATAACATAGAGCGCATAGAAATCTTTAAAAAAGCCCATAATATAATTAGCGACGGCGTCGCACACTTGCCTAGCGTCGCCGCCTAGCCTTATATCTCTTTTATTTTTAACATTATAATCTTATAACTATAAAATCTTCTGTAATCTAAATAGAAAGGTAAGTATTAATGAATATAAATACAGCAGTTCCTAAGAAAGTAAGGGACGCGAAGGTGCCGAAGGTGCCGAAGGTGCCGAAGGTCTGTCCTGAAGGCAGCATATTGAACCCTGTGACTAACCGCTGTAATTTGATAAAGAATAATAAAAAAGCACTTAAGGACGCTAAGGACGCTAAGGACGCTAAGGATGCTAATAAGGTGAAGCCACCCAAACCTCCTAAGTCTCCTTCTCCTCCTAAATCTCCTCTCAAGTCTCCTTCACAACCTTCGTCTCCATCATCCAATAAAGATTTTGAGTTGTATTATCCGGACTTAGATGACCCTGATTTTGTATCTAAGATTTCTAATAATAAGGAGTTTTTAATACATAGGATACCTGACTATCCTGTAATAAAAAGTGTGAAGGATTTTAATGAAGTATCTAATAAATTATGTGGTAAATTTGACAAGATGTTATATCAGCATTTTATAGGGCAGTATATATCATACCGGACACCTTACAGGAGTGCCCTATTATATCACGGTGTTGGCGTAGGCAAAACCTGTTCGGCTATTACGATAACTGAAGGGCTTTTAAGTTCGCAAATAACCGACAAGCCGACTATCTGGGTTATTATGCCTCACTCTTTAGAAATCAGTTTTAAAAACGAAGTGTTTAAAATAGACGGTTATGATACATTAGAGATGCTATCTAGGCAATGTACTGACCAAAATTACATAAAATTACTTAATATTTACAAAAATACCTTCTCAGCAACAGGTGCCGCAGCTGCCGCAGGTGCCGCCGCTAACAAAGAACACAGAGAGACGCTTAAGAGCGAACTGAAAGCCCTTCTTAAAACCCGCTATAAAATATTCACTTATGATGGGTTCGCCAAGCATATTAAAGATAAATATAATAATAAAATTGTAGAAAACAAGGTTATCATTATAGATGAGGCACACAACATAAGGAGCACCAATACAAAAGAGAAAGATACCTATACGGCTTTAATTAATTGTCTAGAAAAAGGCGTTAATAATAGACTTGTTTTATTATCGGCTACGCCTATGTATAACGAACCCAGAGATATCCTAGAACTCTTAAAATTATTACTTATAAATGACAAGCGTCAAGGTATTTTAAAAGAAAATAAGAAACTATTTGATAACAAGAGCTTTAATGTCAGCGACCCTAATGTTATTAGCCTTATTAAGAGATTGTCAGCGACATACATTTCTTACTTAAAGGGCAAGAACCCCTTCACATTTGCCCTAAAGTTAGACCCTAGCAAGAGCGGTATAAAGGTGCTAGACAAGGCACCTAGTAAAGATATGAATAACAAGCCAATTAAAAAAGAATTGCTTAGTTGGCTAAAAAATATAGACGATGAGATTGTAATATCTAAACTAGGAGAAGCCCAAAAAAGGATGATAGTGAAACTTGAAAAACAAGGGATGAAAAAAGCCGAAGCAGGGAGCGGCAGCGAAGGCAGCGAAGGCAGCGAAGGCAGCGATGCGGATATGGATATAGGAGACGATGGAAGCGGAGATGCTGGTGCTGGCGCAGTTAATAATATGAAACTATTACAGCCGATGAATATCGTATATGACGATGATATAGGCGCCAAGGGTTTCTCTAACTTTTTTAGTAAAATAAAGAACGACCCTATAGAATTAAAGTATAACAACGGGTATATGAATGCGCTGCTACCGGACGCAGGACATTTAGGTAAATATTCAGGTAAATTTTTGAATATCTGTAATTTTATTCGTAAATCTAGAGGCATAGTGGTTATATATTCGCGATTTCTGCTATCTGGTATAATCCCTATAGCTGTTTGCCTAGAGCACTTAGGATATACTCGTGAAGGCACCACGAATATTATGAAAAATGTTGATGTTGTGAAAGACAAGCCCATATATGAGGGTATTACTCATCCTAAATACTGTATTCTTACTAGCGATAGAAGAGAATATATGGGTAATACCAAGATAGACGACTTAATAAATATAATTAATGATGAGACCAACTATAACGGGGCAAAAATTAAGGTTATCCTCATAACACCAGTAGCAAGCGAAGGGCTCAGTTTTTATAATACCCGTGAAATACATTTAGTGGAGCCGTGGTATCACTTTAACAGAGCCGACCAAATTATCGGGCGAGGCATCCGCAACTGTAGGCACAACCGGCTAAGTATTGAAAATCGTAATGTCTCAGTATTTATGCATGCTAGCGTTAATGACGACCAGAAGAGAGAAAGCATAGACATAAATGCCTTTCGCATATCCACGCGAAAATATATTGAAAGTAAGGCTATTGACAAACTCATAATGGATAATGCGGTTGATTGCTATTTAATGAAAAATATCAACTATTTCCCTAAATCTATCTTTAAATTAGACGACATAAACATAGAGACATCCCAAGGAGCCCTCGTTAAGTATAACTTTGGCGACAAGGAGATAGACGAGCCTAAGTGTAATGTAAGCAAAAGCGGCAGCGGCGACCGAATTAAAGCCCAAGGGTTTCGCAGCGAAGTCTATAAGCACCTTTTAACAAGTATAAAAAACAACATTAAGAGTATAATTAATGATGCTAGTGCCGCTGGCGCTAATAAGAATACCTATATTGATTTTATCACTTTAAAAAACAGTATGGGATACCAGATTGATAATGATATATTGATGTATGCTATAAAAAACATAATATACCCCAATACATTTATAAAAGGCAAGTATATTACTAGATATAAGGAAGGGATATTGATAAGCACCATAGATATAGATGGTAAGAATAAGATTATTAGATATAACAACGATGTGTTAATAAAAAGTATAGGGGACACCGCTGACGCTAATGCGAATGATGATGCTGCCGCTAATACCGCTAATACCGCTAATACCGCTAACGCCGCTAATGCTGCTAACGCTCCTATAGCAGATAATAAGGCTATTCAAGAAATACTAAAGGTTTTAAATGTAGATTTAAATGATGCTAATAAAACCACAGTATCCCTATATTTAAATATAAAAGCCGAGCAATTTAAGATATTAATAGGTTATATTTTAAAAACATATAAGGATAGCGGCGGCACCGGTGATAACTTTGACACTAGCATTCGTTTTATATGCGACTGTCTATATCGCCAAGGTATATTAATAAAACGCAAGGATATACCATCATATACTGATAATAACGCCAGCGGCGGCAGCGAGTATATTGGTTATATTAATATGTTTAGCGAAAATAACGAAGATGACAACACATATATACAATACAAAGATAAGAATAACAAAATTATCAAGAATAGAAATGACAAGGAAGAGTATTTTAAGATGATTGAAGATAGGCAATCTAAGATGGTTAGAGAAAACATAAGACTGTATAACGCAAAGAAGCAGACGGAGGAGAACGCCAGACCCGCCTATATAACTGAGTATTTTAGTAATCGCCTATTTAAAAAAGAGTATGTCCCTAACGATATGAGCGAAGAAGAAACAGCGTGGGGCATTATAATAAGGGATAAGGCTAAAAATGTAAAGAATGGCGAATTAATAGACAAGTATATATTTAAAATTTTTAAACCAGTAGCAGGCAACCAAACAGGTATGCTTTGCAACTCCTTTAAAAGAGATGAACAAGACTATATTCTTGAAAGGCTGGGAGCTACCGGCGCCATTAAAGGAAAGACCAAGCATCTATTATGCGAATACATAGCAACATTACTACTTAATAAAAATAAACTGGTGCTATATCCTTTATATAAGCCTCCTATGAAATGATAACCCTACCTCTATTCTTTTCCTTGTTATATATTACAACTTTTTCATTATAATATACCTCTTTGTCTAGCAAGAATGATATAAATAATGCCGTTGATTTGTTCCATCTATTATTAACTACGCCTGACATTATCTCGGCGCATTTTGTTAATCCAAATACCTTAGAAAATTCTTCCTTAGATATCAAGGTTATTAGAGCATCCTTTATGTGTTCTGTAGAATTATGAAAAGATATTGTTTCGCTCATAATGATATTAAGCGGCTTAACGCTATTGTCCTTACTAGACTTCTTTTTATCCGTCGCGGCTACTTTAGCTGTAGCCGCAGCAATAACGGCATTAGCAGCAGCAGTTCCAAATATGGTATCTTTTGGTGAAGCCAAGACTGGCTTAGCTGGCTTATCTTGCTTAGCTGGCTTATCTTCTTCTGGTATAAAAGTATTTAAGGATACTAGAGTATCTTGATGTGAGCCCTGTGAATGCCTCTTAAAAATAGCAGCATCTATATCTTTCCATTCAGCCAAGGATACATCATTACACACCCCTAATTTATTATAGAGCACATCAATCATCTTGTATTATCTATATCTATATACATATAGATATGTCATTTTTTTATGTAATTAAATAATCCTCATAAGACAAATCATTCTCTAGACAAGCATTATAGCTGGTGTTTTGCTTCATAAACTTCTTTTTTAATAAATAAAACTTCATACTGGACGAGAACTTCTGCTTAGGGTTTAATGTATTTGCCGCAATAACCTGTCCTGAACTATCGGTAGCCGCGGCAGCATCTATTATAGTAGCACCACAGATATCGCCAGCAACACAAGTATCACTAGCGAGACTAGCGAGACTAGCGACACTAGCGAGACTAGCGAGACTAGCAGCAGCGATACTATCAACGGCAGCTATACTGCTAGCATCAGTCCCTGTTATAGCATCGCTGGCGCCGCCTGTTGATACATCTTCATCATTCTTCGTGTTGCCGGTTACGCTAGTTACGCTAGTTACGCTAGTTACTCCAGCGATGCTGTCATTTAATAATGTTTTCATTAATTCGTATTTAGATATTTCATTTTGTGATTTAATACAAAATAATATGTAATTATTTATTTTAACTAGCAACTTCTCGTCAATCCAATTAAGATTTAAAAAAACACCATTATTGTTCTTAGTGTAGTTAGCATTAGTATCTAGTATTATCTTGAATAGTTCTAAATTCTCACTCTCAGTTAATTTAGATACATTCATCTGTATTGTTTTACATAAATCTATTTTATTCATTATTATAAATAACAATAGGTTATATATTTTTTATATGCTAAACGCAGGTTAATCATAATCATCCCCGCCAAAGTCTAAGTCTTCATCAGCGTCATCTTCAGCATCCTCCATATCGTCATCATCTTCTTCAGCATCCTCCTCTTCTTCTTCAGCGTCTTCTTCCGCTTCGGCATCATCATCATTCTCAAACATACTAAATTCACCTCCTTTAATTTTGCTATCCCTATCTTCGTCAATAATAATCTTTTTAATATTCTCAACTTCGTCTTCTTCTTCTTCAGCATCATCATATAGTTCATCATCATCGTCATTCAATACATCATCCGCACCGTATAAGTCCCGCTCATCCGCAGCATCTTCATCGTCTATTGAGGGACTGTCGTCTTCAATCTCCTCTATGACGCTGATATCGTCGCTAACCTTGTCTTTAATTATGCGACCAATTATAGAAATCATCTTGTCATATAGCGTGAATTTCTTACCGCACACTATAACATTAACCTCATCGCCTATATTAATATTATCAATATTAACATCAGACAATATTCCTGAAGTTATCTTAGGGATGATAACCTCTAATATAGCCATATCTTCATATTTGCCGATTGCTAGCAGCCCGAGATTATTTTTAGCCTTCACCACGCATTTAATTATGCTATCCTGTGCGGGATTACAGATTTCGGCAATACAATTTAAGTCATAGGCGATGTTGCCGTTAAAATGCGCCTCCTTAATATAACCAGGCGACCTCTTGATTATCTTAATGCTGTCCCGCTTGATATACCCGTGCTTGCTACAACTGTTCTCTAGCGTCGCCTTGATTTTCGTGATAATAGTAGCCTCAAAGTTCTTGTTTAATTCGCTAGGGGTTAATATGATGGTTGTGTTAAACTTGATAGGCATAAACATTTTAGACATTCTGGTTTTCTATAAATGTCTTTAATCTATAAGAATATATCATTTTTTATTTTATATAAAAATTGACATATAAATCTATAATATCTATATTTATTAGATAATATATAAGATATAATAATATGGAAATATCTAAGAATGACCCTATTTTCACAATAATAGACGGGCTAGTAGCAACAGGAGCCGCAGGAACAGATATGGAGCATATTATTAAGATGGAGAACGAAGATTTATGGAACGAGGACAACTACTATAACTTTGTTAATATAATGGAAGGTGCCGGCTTCACGGAGACCACAGAACCTCAAGTGTTGCATGTATATGCTAGCGATTATTTGCTGACTATCAAGGGTGCCAAGAAAATTCTGTATTACAGTAATCATAATAATTACAAATACGACGATAGCCTCGTATCTTGGTATAATCACAGCGTAGTCTCTAAAAATAATGTTAATATGCTATTTAATTCAAGGCTAACCTTTTTAAATATCCGGAAAACCAGAATAGACACCGATACAGCACCAGTATCTAACTGGGATAATATGCGAAAATACTATAAAATCAATAAATGTATAACATATACCGATGCTGCTACCAATATCAAGTATATCGTTAATATTAGCAAAAGCCACGACAGAGACTATTACGAAGCGAACGACGCTGACTACCATCTAGGGCTCGCTAAAGCAAAGATTATAAACAAAACCCAAAAATACGAATTTTACATAGATATAACAAATACCGACAAGGATAATATAATACCGGCAATTATAAAGATGGAGCAAGCCTTACACTTAAATAGTTTTATAATCTCTAAAAGCCAGCAGGCGGATGTCATCAATGACTATGGGGCGCTCGTTAAAGCCGATATACACACTTGGAAATATGACGATAAGAAGCCGCCGCTATTAGCCCCGAAGCCTTTTACGCTAGAGAGGATTAATATGCTTAACCCAGACGATTACGCGCACGGCTACGGAATTACCAGCATTCTAACGGAATACACGGTAACTGAGAAAGCAGACGGTGAGCGGCTGCTAATGTATATTAATGGTTTAGGCGGCGTATATCTAATAAACAACTCACACCAAGTTATAGATACAGGTTTAAAAAGTCCGGCTGAACTCTATAACTCCCTGATAGACGGCGAATATATTGTCTGTAATAAGCGCAAGGACAATTCATCCGTAGGACTTTATGCGTCCTTTGATATGTATTATTACAACGGAAAGCGGATAACTCAGTTGCCTTTAATGGGAGATGGTGGCGCTAGTGCTAGTGCTAGCGGTAGCGGTAGCGGTAGCGGTAGCGAAGGCAGCAGCAGCGACTGTCGCTATAACTATTTAAAGAAGACCGAAAAACTACTTAAGACTAAGAGCGATTTTGTTATCGAATATATTGTTAAGGAGCATCTGTATTCTAAAGATATATTAGAAGATTGTAAGGGAATACTAGCAAATAGCACGGCATATCCTTACGATATAGATGGGCTTATATTCACGCCCGCTAAATTGGCGGTATTGTCTAATTACGCTAATAAACCCGAACCTCTAACCGAAAAACTCGGCTGGAGCAAAGTATTAAAATGGAAACCGCCAGAACAGAACAGTATAGATTTTCTGGTTAAAAAAGCAGGCAATATTACAATTGATACCGTGAATTACGCCGACTTTAAACTGCATGTCGGCTATAATGTATCACAAATAGAGAACTATACGATGAAAGAAGTCTTTAACTATATCTACAGGTATAAACAGTATAAGGAAGAGATTAAGAAGAGGGAGAAATATATATCTAGCCCCTTTAAACCCGAATACTATTATGAGAATGGAGTTGACAGTTCGCTAGTGAAGATACGGGCAAATAAAGAGATACGCTGCGATAACGGCGACAAAATGGAGAACGATATTATTGTGGAGTTCAACTACGATAGTAGCGAGCGGAACCCTGCTATGCGCTGGAAGCCTATGCGTGTAAGAGAGGATAAGACGCGCATTTATAGACAGGGTATGTCGTTAAAGGCAGCGGGCGACATTAGCACCGTGTCTAAGACTATGAATGACTTTAGCACCGCTTGTAATATATGGCGGACTATACATAACCCGATATCGCAGAGTAATATTATGGGGGATGAACCGATTGTAAATAATATGGATGTAGCCGAATTGAACGCTAACGATACCTATTATTTGCGAGCAATCAAGAGCGAAGCACGGTTGTCTCATTATATGATGGTATTTCACAATCACGGGGTTAAAGATATGCTTTATTCTAAGCCGGCTAAAAAGCGGTCTATTGTAGAGTTGGCGTGCGGACAGGCGGGCGACTTGCCCCGATGGATTAATAACGAATACGGGTTTGTTCTTGGCGTTGATTTAGTAAAGAATAATGTGTATAACCCAACGGATGGTGCTTACTCGCGATTGTTAAAAGAGCGCAGCAAGTTTATGTATCTTAATAAGAAAGAAATGAAAGAAAATAGAGGGCTGCGATTTCCAGATATGGTATTTGCTGTAGGCGATTGCGGCAAGCCCATAATGACAGGAGAATGTTCTATAAATGACAATCAGGCACTAAACGACAGGGACAGTTATGATGTGCTTAAGATGGTATTTAGGAAAGGGCACAAAAACAACGATACGCAGTTTAATAGTATTATTGGTAAAGGGATGCGAGGCTTTGATGTCTGCTCGTGTATGTTTAGTATCCACTATTTCTTTAAAAGCGAGGATATGCTTGACGGGTTTTTGACAAATGTATCTCAGTTATTAAACGATGGCGGGGTGTTCTTCTGCACCTTTATGGATGGTGAGAAGATTGAAAGCGATATTGAGAATAATGGTGGAGATAAGATTGAAGGCTTTAAAAATTTGTCAAAGAGGAAGGATGACAGGGGCGAGCCTATATGGGCGATACTACGAAGTTATGACAAGGAAGATGCCTCATCATCCATATATAACAAGAAGATTAATGTGTTTATTGAGACGATAGGGAAGTTAATCCCTGAGTATGTGGTGTCTTACAAGTTTTTAGTAGAGAAGTGTAAGGAGTATGGGCTGAATATTAAGGAGAGCGAGTTATTTTCGGAAACCTTTAATAGATTTAAGGATAATTTAGATGAATTAAAAGATACCAAGGATTACCTATATAAGTCTATAGTAGAACTAGAGAAGGATGAGAACAAAGACCTAAAACGCTTCAGTTTCTTTAACAGATGGTGTGTATTTGAGAAGACAGCGTAAGCGGCGTAAGCGGCGTAAGCGGCGACATATACTTTCTATTATTATATTACTTAGGAATTTGTATTCGTATTATTATATAAGAGAAATTTATTTTTATAAATATATGTATAAATGATATTATTTTATAGTGTTTTTTGTAATCACTGCAAGATGTTATTAGAGCATATTAAAAGATATGACAAGGAGAAGGTTATCAAACTGGTATCCATAGACGACTTACGCAATAGAAATATTAATATAGAAAGTAAGATACACTCGGTGCCGGCTTTTATGATACTACCTAGCAAAGAATTATTATTCGGCAAATCGGTATTTGACTACCTATTATTGCCTGGACGAGGTATCCTCTGTAGCACACAGAGCACCCGTCTAGACAAAGTGGTATCAGGTGAAAATGATATGATACCTCTAGCAAATACAGGCAACGGCACACTAGGCAGCGGTAGCACAGGAACAGGCGGGGGCACTAGCAGCGCTAGCGGCGTTAGCAGCGATAGCGAACCTATGGCGTTCACTTTAAATACTGCTTCATTCTCAGACAACTTCTCTATAATAGAAGATGAGACTAAAGAATTGAATGATAAGAATTATAACTGGGACTTTATAACAAATGACAATAATATTACTGATGGTATCAAGAATATACCAACGCCTATTAATAGCGATGACAGCAACAGCGGCAACGGCAGCAGCGGCAGCAGCGGCAGCGGTGGGACAAAAAGCGAAAGAACTAGCCAATCACTAGAAGAGTTAAAGAAGTTGAGAGATACGCAATTTTAGTCTACTCTAAACACATATAAGGAATTATCATAATATATTTTTATAACAGTATTAAAAATAAAATGTCTAATCAATTTATATTTAATCAATATTATATTGATTTAATAAAGCGTATCAAGACATCCGCTAAGAATATGCGTGAGAGCGATGTTAGCGACGACCACGCATTCGGTAAGAGCACGCTGAAGGCAATTAAGGACAACTATATAACGCTAGATAAGTCGTCTGACGAATACATTATATATGTTAAGACAATCCCTGAGGATTTCTGGGCTTCTTATATCAATATTGATGATATTGATGCGGCGAATGACTGGTTTCTAGCAGATGATGTGAAGGATGTTTGTATATACAAGAACATCTCTGTATCATCTATTAGAAAACTTGTAAAAGACGACTATCTCTGTCATCACTTTTTCTCGGTATTCTATTTGTTTATGAATGAATTGAGCGATGACGATGTTAAGTTGTATCTATCTGTTCTACAGGATACCAAGAATGAGGTAGGGACTGATAGTATCACCAAAGAGGAGCACAAGAAGGTTATTGAGAGACTGAACGAGTTGAAGGCTAAGAAAACAAAGGACGCCGCTGCTGGTGCCACTGGCGGTGCTGGCGCTACTGCCGGTATTGATATGTCGCAGATGGAAGGGACTATGCTAGGAAAACTGGCTAAGGAAATTATGGAGGATGTGGATGTTGAGAAACTCCAGAAGTCTATTGGTGAGAATGGAGATATCCTCAAGGCTATTGGCGACCCTGACAGCGGATTTAGCGAACTTATCTCTAATGTTAGCCGAAAAATGGCGAATAAGATATCCACAGGCGAATTGAAACAAGAAAACCTCCTCCAAGACGCTATTAAGTTTGCGTCGGCGATGCCTGGTGGTTTATTTGGCGGTGCTAACGGTGCGGGAGGTGGTGCGGGAGGTGCCTCTAACGGTGCTAAGGGCGGCAGCGGAGGCAGCGGAGGCAGCGGAGGCAGCGCTCAACCTGATATGGCTTCTATGATGAATATGATGTCTTCTATGATGAATAATAAAGAAGGTATGGATATGTTTAAAAATATGATGGGAAATATGAATAACCAGAAGGGCTGTGGAGGTAGCGGCGGTTCAAGGCAGACTGTTAATAGACCTGCGCTAAAGAAACTGGCGACTGTTAATAAACTGAAGACTAAACTTGCTAAACGCCGTGAAGCCAGCGAAGAATGAAGCGAACAAAAGGAATAAAAATAATATAAATATTAGGATAAGATAAGAACAAAAATAATGTTTTGGTTAGATAATTTAAATATATTAACAATACCTATATTAATCCCTGATATTAATATGACTTTTGAGGATAAACTTAATGCGATAATAAGAGGGCTGCTATTTCTAGGTATTATTTTTACCCTCGTTTTTAATGATTCTAAATATATCTTATTTGTATTGATTATTATGATAATATCTATAATAATCTTTAATTACCAGTATGATAAGAATAGGCAGATAGAAAAGTATCTTAATGCGAACGACCTTGATATTATAAATAACAAGCGATGTATTAAGCCGACGAAGTCTAACCCTTTTATGAACCCCAATATATTAGATAGCAAATACGACGAGAATAATAATATGTTCTCAGCGTGTTCTATAGAAAACACTAAGATAAATAATAATATGAATAAGTATTTTAACGAGAATGTATTCCGTGAGACCGACGACCTATATAATAAGTCCCTATTACCGAGGCAATTTTATACGATGCCTTCTACGACTATCCCTAATGAGCGAGAGAAACTGGGAGACTGGTTATATAATACGGGACCATCTTGTAAAGAAAATGGTCTTAAGTGCTACGAGAATATCCACACGGACTTGAGGAGTTCAAGGCATAACTAAGGTGATAACAGAGCAAAGCGGCGAAGCGGCGGACTATTATTTTTTTTTATAAATTGACATATATATAAATATATCTTTAACATATATATAAATATACATACCATTATGATTTTTGTGTCTATCGGGATTGATTGTGATGTCGCCAATTTTTTGAATAAATACAATCTGCGAAAAGCTTCGCTGCCTTTTGATTGGAATGTTTCGTATAATGGCGTATCTAAATGTATTGATAATGATTTTAAGAACTTTACGGACTTCGCAGAGCCGCTAAGTGTCAATAGGATAAACAGAGATGATGTATATTTTCACCACGATTTCTTGAGCGAAGCGATGATACCGGTGGATAGCGATAAGTATTCTAGGAGATGCGAGCGACTACTAGATATGTTAAAAAAGAATAATTGCGACGGCAGCAGCGGTAGCGGCAGCGGTAGCGAACAAATCCTGTTTATTAGAAAAGGGCATATGTGCTATCATCACGAGGAACAGAACGGCAAATATGCTAATATTACCGACGATTACGAGGACGCCAAGAGATTAAATGGTGTCTTGCGGTCTAAATACCCGCTCCTTAAATACAAAATCATATTATTACAAGGATGTACTAAGTGTTTTAAAAAAGATACTGTATGTATGGACGATACCGCAAATAACATAGAGATATATAATAATGTATGCGATGCTGGTGAAGATAGAAACCGACTATTTGAAGAATGTTTATTGAATGTTTGTATCACAAAAATAGGCGAGGAGAAAGGTATGTGTTAGGCTGTTGCTAGAGACAGATTTGTTTTAATTTATTTATATTTTTTACGAAAAATACCTGTCGCTACCGAAAGATACCTGTCGCTACCGAAAGATACCTGTCGCTACCTTCTTGGATGATGCGTGTCCGCTTTTGTATTTTTCTTTTGCCTTGTTTGCTAATATAAACGCCTTCTTCTTATGGTCGCATCCCTCGCTTATTATCTTGTAATCTACAGCAGCCGCTTTGCCTGATGTTAAAGAACTGGCTAATCTAGCGAGCCCCCACGATTGCGGTGTTTGGTTTGGACGGGAGCCTGACGAATAGTATGCTCCTTCACCCTTCCTAATAATCTTATTGAGTGTATCTAGAGAACATCCTGTCTTGACTGCTAGTTCCTTTGTGGGTGCTATGTTAGCAACTTTGTATATTTTGCGCGCGTTCTCTATGTGATTAGATTTCTTCGGTTTAAAAGATGCTACCTTCTCACGGTTATAATAGATGCCCTTCGCATATTGCTTTTGCGATTTTATAAGCATCTTCAGTTGTTTCTGGTTATCCTTGGCATTTAGCATCTTCGGCAAATACCGCATAGGGAACTTTATGGGCTCGCTATTTGCTTTTTGGGTTGGCTTCATAGGTCTCCTTATTAAATTATAAATATAAATATAAATAAATAAATATAAATAAATATAAAAAATGATAGAAAGACCATATAATAGATAATACATAGTTATACAAAGAATGCTCTCTGGTAAATGCTCGTGTCCCTGTGGTGGCGGTCAATCGTGTATTGTGGATAGACGAGAATTGAATGATTGGGTGCACGAAGACGACATCTTCAATAAAAATAAATTGCCTTTGCGTAAGAACTGTCATCAAGAATATACCGGGACACAGTTAAACGCCCTAGATAAATTTATGACGGATGCTAGTATTGACTAGGTTGTTATGCGTAATACAAAGTAATCTTTCTCTCTAATTCCACTTTTCTTCCTTTGAGTATTTTAAAATTCTGGAGAATATGTCGCACAAAGTGGGCTGTATCTGTTAAATCTGGTCGTTTTGCTTGTAAGATTGATGATGGTGATTTCCTTAGGAGTTCTAACTTTTGTTTCTGGCTATTAGTTAGAATTTCGAACTTTTGTTCCTCGCCATTACGGGATTTTCTCTCATCAAACCTTATAACAGGGGTCAATAAATATTCATATTCTTTTTTAAAATACTGATGCTGTATTAGGGCATCTTCGCTAGCAATTTTTCGGTGATACTCAGCATAATTATAAATAAAGACGATTGTATTGTATAATTGTCGCACCTTCTCAATATGTCCGTCCTTATATATGTTTAAAACCGTCATATAATCTTGCGATACATCCTCGTTCACAGGGATAACTTGGTATCCTTTATCATTCATACCAAAGAGCCGTCTAAAGCTGGAGCCTACACCGCCTCTCTTTACTACGCTACGCTGCTTGGCTGCCTTTGCCGCATTGGTTCGCTTCTTGCCGCCTAGAGTTCCCTGAGTTCCTCTTCTTCTAACAATTTCTAAGTATTCATTATAATTTCTTATACCATCAGTAGTCCAGAACTTCTGGTTAATAATACTTTCAAGTTCTTTTATCTGTTCTGTTAATAACTTTAATTTCTCATCAAGGCTTACCAGAGACATTTTATTAAGCCTTGTCGTTTCATTAACCATTACAACAAGTGGCTTATTTTCCTTTGTAGTATATTTCTGTATCTCTTCTAATTTCTTTTCATCGCTATATTGGGGGTTCCTGAGAATTATGGATATATGAGCGTGTTGCTTACTTGCTATTTTTTTTCCTCTATTTGGATGCCCTAGGCTATTCCATATATGTCTCAACTCCTCATAATAACCGTAGGTTTTTAGACTTGTATAACTTTGTAATCCCTTTTCTCTTAGAAACAACTCAATTTGTTTAACCTCTGTCTCTATATCAACCTGTTTATCTCCCTGTTTATATTTATATCTAACGGACTTGATTTTTTCAGCAAATCTTATCAATTTGTTTATGACACCTTCTTTAAAATGCGGATGAGCCATAATATATTCCACATTCTCAATACCCGATAACATACCTATACAACAAGTAGCAAAATCATCAATAAATCCTAGCATCATATCAATATAATATAACGCTAGAAACTTAGAGGGATATTCTGTTTCTGTCGTAGCAGCGTGAGCGGCGTGAGCGGCGTGTGCGTTAGCGTGAGCGGCTAGCATAGCGGCTGGAGAACGCATACTATATAAAGGGGCATTATCACCAAACGTAGTTTCATACGAAGGCGGTGGCGGTAGCGGCGGTAGCGGCGGCGATGTTCTCCTAGCGGCTTGTGGCGAAGCCTTAGGCGAAGCCTGTTTTACAGCCGTAGCCCATCTAGCGGGCGACATAGTGGCTTGTGGCGAAGCCTTACGGGTAGGTGAAACAGGTGATGTATCTAAACTTCCACTTCCTATATCTATAAATACGGGCAACTTGGGAGAACGGGGCGACTTAGGAGTTCTTGGCGTTCTAGGAGTTCTTGGCGTTCTAGGAGTTCTTGGCGTTCTAGGCGTTCTAGGCGACTTACTCTTTGGCTTTCTTGAACCTAACATATCTATTCTATATAGATGTCTAGAAAATATATAAATATTAGGCGTATTATTATAGCAGCGACATAATGAAGAAGACCACATCTATAACCTACAATATAGAGACTACTGGAGGATTTTCTACGACCGAATTAGAATATAAGGATTATGTTAAGAATGTGATAAATTGAAGACTATAAAGGATACAACAAGAGCATCTGGTAATGCTTTAGCATCTGGTAATGCTTTAGCATCTGGTAATACGCCTATTTTATCTTTCTATACCAGATAGAAGCCCTGATATTTGTGTAAGAACGCATCGTTTTTATTTTAACTTCATATTCCAAAGTTATTTTCAATATCTGTAATACTCTTCTTCATCTTTATTAAATTCTTATCAATTATGAATTCTAATTGCGAGTTTAATATTTCATTATGTTTTCTTCTTACTGCTATTTCTTCTGTAGTCCAGACTACTTTTGGTGATACAAGTTTAGGCGAAGAGCCTTTAACAAATTGTCGTAAGTTGTCATTATATAATGGTTTAGGTTTATCGTAAAAATGGTTGTATTCCTTCTTAAACCTCGCACGCATCTTCACATCTACTTCCAATATATAGCCACCGAGTAAAGAAATAAACGCATATATATTTTGAAAATTCGTATTATTGGAGTGTTTATATTTATTCAATACTGATATTTGTTGGTTCATAACCCTAGGTTGTCGCTTTCTTAATACTCTGCGAAACATTTTTAAGATTGGAGAGTAATTAACACCTCCACTTTGACTATTAAACCTTCTAACTCTATCTACGCCGCTCCCGCTGCTTCCGCTGCCTTGTGATTTTAGAATATATTTTATAAACCTTTCTTTAGCCTTTTCATTTACCCAGATATCATTACTAATATCTATTAAATCTTTGATAGTTTTATATTGGCTTTCTAATTTAATGTTAGTGGTTGTAATATCTATGTCTTTAAACAGTGCTAGAACATCTTCTACTACCCTATTTTTACTAAAATAACGCTGCATATATTCTTCAACACTAGCATCTGTCTTCATAACACTAATATCATTAAACAGCACGGTCATTCTATTTTCAACTTGCCCACTTGTAAAACCATTAACCTTATATAAATAACTTCGTAAATAGTTGTATAACCTTATGTCTTGTTGGTCTTTCATAGTCTTCTTAAATAATATGAAATCTATGTAATCATAATTTTCGCGAATATCTATTGTTGTCCCGTTTAATGTGGTATATTTATATTGTTCTCTCTTAATTCTTTTTTGAAACAATAATAACTTGTCTATTGTCTCCTTTTTAAATAGTTCGGGTTTTATATAGTAGCACGCATTTACCTTTTGTAATATATCGGTTATACTAGAAGCAAAACTGTAAATAGCATCATATAACTTTGTAATATAATATACCTCTAATAACACTAATAACTCTTTAGGGTGTTTCTGTGGTAATAAATCATAATATTGCGATAAATTATCTGTTGGAGACTTTGGTATTATTCTTGCTGCTTTAGGAGGATTAAGCCTAGCAGAAGCAGACAGAGAGCGACTAACAGACGAAGGAGGCGAATATATAGGATTTGGCTGTGCTAGCGGCGGCGGGTTGGATATATGTAATATGTTTGATAGAGATGACGGTGATGATGTAGGGCTATTTATTATATTCATTCTACAATATACAATATATATTATATAAACATAAATTATATAAATAATATGTGAATAAATATAAGCAAGCAAAGCGTAGCAGCAGCGACATAATGAAGAAGACCACATCTATAACCTACAATATAGAGACTACTGGAGGATTTTCTACAACTGAATTAGAATATAAGGATTATATTAAAAACGAAAAAGGCGAAGAGAACCTGCTACATTACAAGGTTAAGAATGTGATGAATTGCGATGAACTGATGGCTATAACGGATACAGGAGTATCTGGGAATGCTAGTGCCGCTCACGCTACTAGCGGTGTATGCGAGACCTTCAACAAGATATACAAGGTGAATGACACGATAGACGAGACTGTAGGTGTTTCTAGTAATAACGACGACTGGCGGATACACGAATATAAGAACCACAAGTTAGACAAGGAATATCAGCAGGAATACGAGACCATCAAGTTTGATATTAAGAGCGATCTATTAGAAAATTACAAGAAGCAGGGGTATATTGAGAATAAATAGATAATTAATTTTTTTATTTATTATTTACAAATAGATAATGAATAATAATTTGTATGATGCGAAGACAAGCGTTTGCTCGGACGACTGTTGGAAGACCGCTAAAGAACTACACAACGCCAAAATAACCGATTACAATCTGCTCCCAAATAACTTCGCCAGTTGCGAAAATCCTAATGTTAGGATGACGGAGGGCTATTTGGAACACCCTAATTTACGAGGACGCCCAGGATATGGTTTGGCGGACGACTGTCTAATAGACAACTATTCTATGCTACGCAATAATCCCGACGGTTTGACGCACGACAAATGTAGGATACAGTTAAACAACCGCATCTTCACATCGGGTCCTAGCCTGCGATGCGGAGCAGGAAACATCGGTGAGGAACTAAACCTGATTGAAGGCACCAACACTAACCCTTATATGTGTAAGAAGCAGATAATGGAGAAAGAAATGAATAACTTTATACCGCTCTTAGATTTTATGAAAGACATCCAAGACCCCAACAATATCGTGCCTGTATGGACGAATGGTGGCGAAGATACTCGGTCTTACATACATCGTGCGGAGTTTAACAAGAATTGTAATTGGATAGGGCGTAATAAGAATGTATCCGTATAAATAAATTATACTTGTATAAATAAATTATTTATACTTTAATAAAAAAAATATTATATAATAGAAGATAATATGAGTTTTAATAGGACGACATACGATACCTGTTCTTACAAGCAGGATTTACAGGAGAATGTATCAACCCTCAGTTATGTTCTATCTCCATATAGATACGAACACGAAAATAAATGCCGCCACCAACTAGGATTTGTCGGTGGAACCGCTGTTTCTCACGTCCAAGGAAACCTCGTAGATTTAGACAGCGAACTGCGAGGACAGACCCGCATCATCTCTAAATGCGGTGCTAACCTGTATGTCCCCACGAATGATGGGATAATCAAGAATGACAAGACGGCTCCTATTGATACCACTATGCTACATTTGCCCGCTTGTCAATCCATAATGTATCGTGAGGTGCCGCTGCCGCCCCACATAAACTACAATAAATGTTCGTAAGGACTGAGCGAAGCGGCGTAGAGCAGCGAAGCAGCGACCATCCTAATTCTTTTTATAATTATATTATGATATCTATAATATCGCTAGGAATACTAGCCTGTTGTCTAGCATTAGCACAGACCGCCCAAATAATTTACGAGGAGATACCAGACGAGGTAGAATGGTCCGAGCATAAACGCTATAAACGCAAAGAGAAGCCGAACCATAATATTGTCTATCATTCCTTTCCAAGTGCAACTGAAAGACAGGTATGCCGCAAAGACCGATATTAGTAATGTTAAAATATATAATAGCACAATACAGATGTGGTCTATTATGCCCCAGCGATAGTAGTAGTTGGCGTTGTATCCTCGCATAAGCAGGTATATGGCGCTGATTATATCGTATTTTAACCCGTCATTCTCTATTATCTCGCCGTTCTTATCATAGACATTATTATAGTCATTATGGAACCCCTCAGTCGCTCCCGCTGCCTTTCGGTTTGCCCCATTTATTATCTCTAAATAAGTTGCGAATAAAGGTAATATAAGCATATCTATTTATTTATGTATAAAATAATATATTATTTTATTAGATATGAACCAATATATAGATACGAGGTTGAATTACGACAGTTGCAGTTATAAGGAGCAGTTAAAGAGGGCTGTAGGACCCGGACTGTATCACCTAGAGACCCCTTATAACGATTGCGTGGAGTGTTTCCAAGATGTCCCTGACGACCCCTCTTTAAGATACCAAAACTACGGACAAAATACCTGTAGTATGAAAAAGGCTGTAGATGACTCCAGTGAGTTGCTCGGTTTAAACTACAAGAATACCAAGTGTAATGCCGACGAATATCTACCAGGACGCTACGAGCCTACAGGATGTAATATTAAAGGAGCCGTTAAGCCCCGCTCCTGTATAGCCCCTCGTGAAGATACGAGGCTCTCTAACCCACCGTGCACCCTAAAGGAGACAGGTATTAACCGCTGGGAGTGGCTGTGCTTTGACCCGCAGGCACGAGCTATAGAGGCGTTTGACAGGATACCTGTTAATTATAGGATGGTTGCTAAGGATAACCATGTGCCCTGTATTGAATTACCTGAAGACCAATCGGGGTTTTTGCCGAAGGCGAATGGCGCTAAATTAATAGCCGACTTAGACGAGTGGAAAAATATGTCTAAGGATAAGCAGGCATACGCCCCAGGATACCCTTACGGCACTATGTATCCCAGCGTTAAATGTAAGAATTAGGATAATACAGCAGCCTTTGGCGTATGCTCGCTAGCCGAAGGCGTATTGCCTTGCGTTTTATTTTTTATATAAATAGGATTATAATTATACTATTTTTTTCCCATCATTCATTAAAGGTTAATAATGGATTTATACTCTAACAATACTAATAATAACATCCGGAATGTTAATAATAACACCCAGTCTGTCAATAATGACATACCGTCTATGAATAACATATACAGTTCTTCATACTGGGACAAAGTGAAGGCAGACGAACAGGCAAGGAGCAACAAGTTATACGAGAAGGCTAAATCACCATTTGAGACAGGGATTGTCGCTAAACCCTCGTATGCCGATATGTTTGCTAGGATTGATGCGGAGGATAGTGGAATGACAGGCAACGGCAACGGAGGCGGCAACGGAGGCGGCAACGGCGAGAACTTTGTATCTTCTTTAACCGGTGAAAGGATAAACAAAGGGGATTTCTCGCATAACAATATGACCCCTTTCTTACGCAAGAATGTTACGCAGAATACCAACATAGAGAATATGTCGTCGGTGTTTGATACCAAGACAGGCAACAACCAGTTCTGGCAAAAAAAGCAAGAGGTGCCGTGTTTATTCAAGCCGGAGATGAATGCCGGAGGAAATGTATGTAGTATGAAAAACAACGACGACTTTTTAAAGTCCAGAATAAACAACTCATCGCGAGTGAATAACTTTTTTCCTATAGAGAAAATACGAGTTGGTCCCGGTATTAACAAAGGGTATGACGCAGCACCTAGCGGAGGATTTCACCAAATGGATACCGCAGATTACGCGAAGCCCCGCACGCTAGATGACCTGCGAAGCAAGATTAACCAGAAGGAGACCTATTTTGAAATACCGATGCAAGCGCCCCCAAAAGGCATAGAGCAGCGAGGAGTGATAACAGCGTTTGACAAGAACCGCCCTGACACAAACTACGAGGTTACGCCGGATATGTGGCTTAAAACTACCGGCGCAATTATGAAAGATGCGGAGAGACCGGCAGAAAATGTTAGACCTACCGCGCGCCCCGAATTTCACATAGAATACAAGGGAGCCGCTAAATACGGCGAAAACTCCCCAGGACAAGGAATAGAGAATGATTACGGTAAAAACGCCATTATGCTATATGACAACGAGAGAATGACTACAGAAACTCGCACCGTCGTATCTAATGTATCCTCGCTAGTTAAGGCAATTGTAGCACCTATAATGGACGCTCTAAAATATACTATGAAAGAATATACGGTTGAGGCAGAGCGTGCTGTAGGCAACCCTAGCATCCAGATACCGAGCAAGGCTACCACCTATGACCCTGACAATCATATTATGAAAACCACGGTGAAAGAAACCACAATACACGACAGCGAGACCATCAATCTTACGGGTTTTAAGGAGACCTACACGGCTTTAACCGACGACGCCAAAACCACCGTGAAAGAAACCATCCTATATGACAGCGAGACAGTTAATCTTACAGGGAACAAAGAGACCTATTCAACCATAACCGACAACGCCAAGACCACCGTGAAGGAGACCACGATACACGACAGCGACACCATCAATCTTACAGGGAACAAGGAGACATACACGGCATTAACAGACAGCGCTAAGACAACCGTTAAAGAAACGATGATACACGATACGAATGTAGCAAATATCAAGGGTGAGAAGGGTGTCGGTTATATAATGTTTGACGAGAACGATGCGAAGAAGACGCTCAGGCAAACATTACCGAAGATAGATAGCGTCCGTAATATAGGAGGCACGACTTACAAGGTTACTCTTTATAATCCTGATTTAGTCGCTAAAACCACGATGAAAGAGACGATGATAGTCGGCAAGTCAGCAAACGGGTTCTTAGGAGGGATACTTGAGGGATTATTCGGTGGTTATATGAGTGCTAATGTGGAACTGAAGAATACCCACAAGCAATTTATATCAGACACCAACGAGTATGGTATAGCCGGCGCAGGTGCTGGTGCGGACTTCAGGCAAACTGACAGGACTGCTGACGAAAACGCTGAGATTGATGGGACACGAGAGGGTATAATGATGAGCGCGGGATATACGCCCAATCCCGGAAATGTCAATATTAACGCTGACCCTGCCGATATAGAGATGACTACTAAGAAGCCGTTTGAGAACAGCATAGCAGCACGAGGCACCGGAAATGTCGGGATGATTTATCAGTCGTCGCCGGTATTTGACAATTGTAGTATTACCAAGATGCCCGAGAAATCCAACGCATTCTCTAACAGGCTAGACAGCGATTTATTGGAGCCGATGACAACCAACGAATTCGCCATAAGGATTAACCCGATTAAGAAAGGATGTAAAGTATGAGTTAATGAATTACGAAGTAATGAGTTAATGAATAGTAAAGCCTAATACCTGAAAAACCATATAAGAATAAGCGATACCCAAAAGGCATTTTGAGGGATACCTAAAAATATCTAAAGATATCTAAAAAATGATATAAAAATAAGGACATAGCAATAAAGACACTATGACGACGCCTGCGGCTATGCCTGCTACCGCTACGGCGAACATATCACCGCTCAGGTATCCTGGGGGAAAAACGAGGGCTTGTAAGGTTATAGAAAGCGTAATTAAAGAGCATTTTGACATAGCCTCGTATAACACAATTATTTCTCCATTCTTTGGCGGCGGCTCTTTTGAGTTTTATATGCAGAACAAGTATGGGCTAGCGATAAAAGCGAATGACAAATTCACGCCATTATATAATTTTTGGAAACAGGTGAAGACAGATAAAAGGGCATTATGCGAGGGACTGCGAGAGATTGAAGCAGTTTCTAAGAACAATTTGCGGACTATCGCAAAACAATTATGGGTCTAGACGCTAACATTTTACAACAGGCGATACAATACTTTATAATCAACAGGTGTTCTTTTAGCGGCTCCACTTTGTCTGGAGGATTTTCTCTAGAAGCCAGTAATAAACGCTTTACACAATCATCAATAGATAGAATAGAGGCACTTGATTTTACTAATATAGAGATTTATAATGAGGACTTTTATGATTTTATAGTGAATACCGCTAGCGCTAGCACATCCTTACTATTCTTAGACCCGCCGTATTATTTAGAGAATAAATCTAATAAACTTTATGGTAATAATGGGGATTTACATAGCGGGTTCAATCATCTAGCATTATTTGATTTGCTAAAGAGCCGCACGGACTGTAAGAACTGGGTGCTAACATACAATAATTGCGAGTATATTAGAGACCTCTATAAAGACTTTAAGATAATTGATGTGAAATGGAGTTATGGTATGAACGCTACAAAGGCTTCAGCGGAGGTTATAATAGTTGCTAATAAAACCATATAAGGATAACCTATATTATATAGTATGTAGCGGGATTGGGAACAACCTTTCCGCTACACCATTACAATTGTTCGCGTGGCCTAATCGGTTAGGGCGTCGCTCTTATGAAGCGAAGATTATGGGTTCAAGTCCCATCGTGAACACCTAATTTTTATTATATAAATATATGAGAAATCAATATATTTAGATATCCAGATACCTTCATATACCTATGAATAAGATAGCATTCCTTTTTTTGATATACGACGCTATCAATCACGAACATCTCTGGTTCAACTTCTTTAATGGAATAGCGAAGACCAAGTATAACATTTATATTCATTATAAAACCGACGATAACTTAGAGTTCTTTAATGACTATAAGATAAATAAGAGTAAGACTATAGATACTAGATATGCTGACATATCTATAGTGAAGGCGCAAAATGTCCTTTTGCGCGAAGCCTTAAAGGATAAAGACAATAAGCACTTTATATTTTTGTCGGGCTCTTGTATTCCTCTAAAATCCTTTAAGTATATTTATAATTACCTAGACCCTAGATATTCGTATTTTCATATAGCAGGTAGCGAGGATTGTTTCCCTGATTGTGCCGTAGCCCTTAAATATATACCAAAAGAGCATATAAAGAAATCTGCACAATGGTCTATCCTTAATAGGAGACACGCTGAGTTGTTAGTTAATGCCGCTACCTCCGCTACTTCTGCTAGTAATTACTTAGTATGGTTCAAGGATACTTATGCTCCTGATGAATTATGCTATATATCTTATCTTTCGTATTTTTATAATAATTCGCTAGACAAAGAGATTATAGCGACATCTTATAACTCACCACCAGAGATGGCAACAACTTTTGCGAACTGGGAAGATATGAATTATAAGTATGTGTCTGAAAGAGAATTAAAGAATTATAAGAGTATTAGCGAGGAGGAACTAGAGCATCTATTGAAGAGCCCTTGTTTATTTGGTAGAAAGTTTAAACCGTCCTGCTATTACTCCCTAAATAAGAGGTTCTATTATGATGTTATTAGAGATACCGGTGATAACAGCGTGAGCGGCGGTAGCGGCGATAGGAAATAGGAATGTATGATATTATTTATAAATTATTATTTATTTTTCTAAAAACTCTAAAAGTAATACACCTTTTATCTTTATGATACCAGTAATGGTAATAGGATGTTCTAATGATTAGCAAATCACGCTAAACTATGCTATATATCCTCCTTAAATCGCCTAGTAATGCTAATGATACAGCATAGAGAACATCAGGAATGACAATAGAACGATGTTAAGAGGTGTCTCCTATAATTATTACTTAACTTTATTTATTATTATCTTTTATAAACTTAGAAACTTATAACTATTTCTAAAAACTTTAACAACTTTATATTTTTCTAAAAAACTCTAAAAGTTTCTAACTTATCTAAGTCTCTCTCGCAATCGCTAAAATACTTAGTATTATTCTTTTTATTCTTTATGACATCAGTAATGGTAAGAGACAAACTCTAAAATATCTTAGTGGTCGGCAGCGAAGCAGCGCGTCTAGCGCCCTAGGATTTGCGAGGGATAGAACATAGAGAATATCAAGTATGGTTATAGAAGTCTTCTTGATGTGTTATGCGGGATATCGCATAGTATATTAAGAGTATTTATGCTTCGCATATTTCCTTATATACTATGCGATACCCCGCATTTTATACAAGAGGATGCTAGGTTGTGTTATAGAAGATACCTATAATGGTAATAGAAGATACCTATAATTATTACTTAACTTTATTTATTATTATCTTTTATAAACTTATAAACTTTTTACTATTTCTAAAAACTTTTACAACTTTATATTTTTCTAAAAATCTCTAAAAGTTTCTAACTTATCTAAGTCTTCCTCGCATTCGCTAAAATACTTAGTATTATTCTTTTTATTCTTTATGACATCAGTAATGGTAAGAGACAACCTCTATATTATCTTAGTGGTCGGCAGCGAAGCAGCGCGTCTAGCGCCCTAGGATTTGCGAGGGATAGAACATAGAGAATATCAAGTATGGTTATAGAAGTCTTCTTGATGTGTTATGCGGGATATCGCATCATATATTAAGAGTGTTTATGCTTCGCATATTTCCTTATATAGTATGCGATATCCCGCATTATATGCGAGAGGATGCTAGGTTGTGTTATAGAAGATACCTATAATGGTAATAGAAGATACCTATAATGGTAATAGAAGATACCTATAATTATTACTTAACTTTATTTATTATTATCTTTTATAAACTTATAAACTTTTTACTATTTCTAAAAACTTTTACAACTTTATATTTTTCTAAAAATCTCTAAAAGTTTCTAACTTATCTAAGTCTTCCTCGCATTCGCTAAAATACTTAGTATTATTCTTTTTATTCTTTATGACATCAGTAATGGTAAGAGACAACCTCTATATTATCTTAGTGGTCGGCAGCGAAGCAGCGCGTCTAGCGCCCTAGGATTTGCGAGGGATAGAACATAGAGAACATCAAGTATGGTTATAGAAGATACCTATAATTATTACTTAACTTTATTTATTATTATCTTTTATAAACTTATAAACTTTTTACTATTTCTAAAAACTTTTACAACTTTATATTTTTCTAAAAATCTCTAAAAGTTTCTAA
>Ga0208718_1000015_pt1 | contig 64487 bp, 49 predicted proteins | sample LakMenE29Apr09ns_FD_150743 | JGI IMG/M metagenome (GOLD analysis project Ga0208718, IMG submission 150743) | Freshwater microbial communities from Lake Mendota, WI - 29APR2009 deep hole epilimnion ns (SPAdes) | ecosystem: Environmental > Aquatic > Freshwater > Lake > Epilimnion/Euphotic zone ...
CGGCTGTGGTGTTGGTTGCGTCGGTGTTCGTGTTGGTTGCGTCGGTGTTCGTGTTGGTTGCGTCGGCTGCGGTGTTGGTTGCGTCGGCTGTGGTGTTGGTTGCGTCGGCTGTGGTGTTGTTTGCGTCGGTGTTCGTGTTGGTTGCGTCGGCTGCGGTGGTGGTTGCGTCGGCTGCGGTGTTGTTTGCGTCGGCTGCGGTGTTGGTTGCGTCGGTGTTCGTGTTGGTTGCGTCCCCCAGCTATTTGGTTTCCGCATTTCGCGCACCGTTGACATGTTGAAAGTATCAGCTTCACGCACCACTGACACACGTGGTGTTGGCACCTGTGGAGTAGGCCGGGGATGTGCAGTTTTTGTAAAAAAAGATCGTATGTCAATTTGTTTCATTTCATACAATTTGTAAATCAATCAAAAGTGTGATGTTTACTTGTTGTCACTAGCATTTTTTTTGTTTAATGCTCGAGCGCTTAGCCGAGCAAACACGCAAGCGAGAGTTGGAGCGTAGGGAAGACACAACAATCCTATAAAATTAAATTATGCAATCCTTTTACTGCCTTAATTTGTGTTCCCGCGCTTTTTAAACGCTTGATACAAATAAAACACAAGTATCAATATCATGGTATTAGACAACCTACCCAGCGAGCTGATGCTTAACATTCTGAAATACTTTTACACTAGCGACGGGTACAACCACGTGTCGCACGCCTACGCACTTGGCGTCGTCCGCCAAGTCGGCCGAAAATACAAGAACCTCGTTGACGACGATTTCAGCAAGTCACAACACACCACATTTAACTTAACGGGAAGACTCGCGTTACGCTTTGCCATGGATCCCGTTATACGCTACGGTGCGATCGCTCGGTTTTACAAATACAGGCAGCAACAACATCTTCCTTTGCACCTTGATTTTTATGGTGTAACCGTAAATAAGGTGGACCTGCTCCAGGTTCCGGTGGTGCGTGTCCAGAGTGTAAGTCTTGTTGGTGCGTTTCAGTCTACTAATCACAACAACAACTTAGACGGGTTGTGGGAGGCAATCCATACGATTCGGGTTCTCGAGCAACTGACTGTAGAGCAGTCGATGGCGTTGATTTCCGGAAACATGGCACCAGTATCACACATCCACAACCCTCATCCCTACTGGCCGATTCGCGTCAATTTTATCGGTTGTTGTTTGCATGGCGCCGACTTTTCCGTGTTGCGACATGTGCACACAGTAATCATGGCGTACACTGTTGGCGTGACGCCACACCAAGTGTCCCAACTCAAGAGTGTTCGAACTCTCAGTTTAGGCTCAGGCTTCACGGATCTGGAGTGCGTTCGATCACTTGTTCATATTCGCTTCCTGTTTTTTCGCAATAATCCAGAGATCACATCACTAGAGCCACTACATGCACTCGAACATTTGTCTTATGTGGATGGCACGAACACAAATGTTCCGCTGAGTGCATGGCATGCGCTTAAACAATTACCTCGTAATCAAAGACTATGCATCGTTAACAATAGTTCCTCTATTTTAAATTTCTAAATTATCGCTCTGGGACAATCGCGATGCGATAGAAACATCAATCATCACGGCGAGAAACCGTTACAATGAGATAACAATACAATAATACTATATTCAATTTGTCATGAACACCTAAGCCTTACAACAAACAAACACGCTAAACTTTTCGATCCGTTCCTCCATGATCTTAAATCTACACGTCTCGAGTAGCGCACGCAAACGGTGTGTTGGCACGCCACCACCATCACCACCACTCTCGTCCAGCCATCGACGCGTCGGCTCCACCACGTACAACAACCCGTGCGTCTCCAGCACGCGGTACGCCTCCTCCACGTACGACGCGCAGTTGGAGCCCCACATCGCCAAACACAAAATCGCAATCTCCGTCGAGTCGTCCTCCAGCGGGAGCAACGAGATGTCGCACTTTGTCACCAGCGCGTTGCCCGCTACGTGGTCAAAATTGGTAAACGCAAAACGCGGGTCGTCCAAAAAGTGACGCGCGATCCACGCCTTGCCGCACCCCAGGTCCACGACACTTTTCGCACGCCGCGTTCGCAACTCGGCCAATTTCCGAATCACCACGTTGCGCGGGATCTCGTCGGTCGGAAAACTCTCCTCGTTCTTCTCGGAAAGAGCGTGGTACGCGTGCCACGCCGCTGGGTGTGCGGCAAACTCGGCGGCAAGGTTTTCGGACGTAAGCGACTTGTAGCGCTGGTGAAGCACAGACAACTCCGACTTGGGCGACGGTGCGACGGCGGATCGAGCCGGGCGTTTGGCGTCTCCCTCTTCAAGCGCGGGTAAAGCAGCAACACCTGAAACTGCGAGAAGCATCGTCTTCTTACGCTTTTTCGTGACGATTTTTGTAGGTACGACAACCGGAGCAGCCGGTTCGACAACCGACGCAGACGGTTCGACAACCGGCGCAGACGGTTCGACAACGACAACCATTGCCAACGACGGAGGAGGCACCGGATCGGACGCGGCAACTTGAGCAACTGGAAGTAGTCTTACTTTTGTTTTTCTTCGACCACCGTCGCGCCACCCCGAAAGCTCGATGTCAAGAAAATCGCGAACCGCGTCCGGGCACCTCCATTTGCCCGTGCCTTTTAACCCTTGTTTCCAGCAACTAAGTTTTAATGCGTCCTTGCCTTCCTTTTTATCCACCTCGTTTTTTGGATTGTCACGCCTGCACGGTAAGGGTGCACCGCCTGCCACTACGCGTTCTTTTGCTCGTTCAACAATAGCACGAGCTTCTTGAATCGAGTTCTCGTCTAAATCGTTGCGCCACCCCAAAAGCTGTGAATCCAATAAATCGCGAACCGTATCCGAACACCTTCCCTTGCCCTTTCCGTTTAAAGCTAATTTCCATGTCATAATTTTAGATGCATCCCTTTTCTCTTGTTTTTCCGTATCGTTTTTAGATTTTAATCCTCCACGTGGGAGTAGTCGACCACTACCATTGGCCAATCGTTCCATAGCTCGTTCGACAATACCTCGAGCTTCTTTTATCGAATTCTCGTCTAAATCACGAAACTCGCTCCACCCCGGAAGTTGTACATCCAAAAAATCACGAACAGTGTCCCAACACCTTGAGGAGCCTTTCCCATTTAACGCCTGTTTCCACATACTAAGTTTAATTGCGTCCTTGGCTTCATGTTTTTCAGCCTCGTTTTTTGGTTCCTTAATGTCGCGTGGCAATTGTACACAACCCTTTGCTACGCGTTCGCATGCTCGTATGACAATGGCTCGAGCTTCTTTCATAGCGGTCTCTTCGAAATTGTCGCGCCATCCCGCAAGCTGTTCGTCCAAATAATCACAAACTACATCCGAACACCTCGCGTCTCCCTTACCGTTTAACGCTTTTCTCCAATGCATAAGTTTTTGTGCGTCTTTTTTTTCTTGTTTTTCCATCTCGCCTTCAGGCTTAGAAAAAAAACGTGGTAATTGAGCTGCACCTTGCACAACGCGTTTGGTTGCTCGTCCAACAATAACGTGAGCTTCTTGAATCGCAATCTCGTCTAAATCACGAACGTCGCGCCACCCTGGAAGCTGTGCATCAAGAAAATCACGAACTGCGTCTGAACACCTCAAATTGCCCTTCCCCGTTAACGCTGCTTTCCATCTATCAAGTTTTTGTTTGTCCTTTGTTTGTTGTGTTTCCGTGTCGGTTTTGGGGTTAGAAATGTGGCGAGGTAATTGAGCACCACCTCCTGCTACGCGTTCGCATGCTCGTCCGACAATGGCTCGAGCTTCTTGAATGGCCATCTCGTCCAAATCACGACCGTCGCGCCATCCCGGAAGCTCAATGTCAAGAAATTCGCGGACCGCATCCGAACACTTGGAGCTGCGCTTACCGTTCAACGCTTTTTTCCAATGACGAAGTTTTAATATGTCCTTGTACTCTTGTTTCTCCGCCTCGTTTTTTGGTTTTACCAAACGGTGAGGTAATTGTGCCCCACCTCCCGCAACGCGTTCGCTGGCGCGTTCAACAATTGCGAGAGCATCTTGCATCGCGATCTCATCAAAATCGGCGCGCCATCCAGTAAGGTGTGAATCCAAAAAATCACGAACCGCGTCCGGGCACTTCTTGTCGCCCTTCTTTTTTAACCCTTGTTTCCAAGTCCCAAGTGTTAGTGCGTCTTTACGCTCTTGAATTTCTTCCTTGTTTTTTGGTCCGTGAATTTGGCGAGGTAATTGGGAAACACCTCGCGACAAGCGACTCGATCGTCCAGCACCATTTGCAACGCGTTCGTTTGCTCGAGCAACAATTTCATGTGCCCTCTCCATCGAATCGTACTTCACAACCTCACAGTCTATCACCGCACTAGCAACGGTTTTGGATAAATCCACATCTAACAATCGCCACAACACTTTAACATCCGGATCAGTATGAACTGAAAAAATACACGATGACGATTCGGGTGAGCGACCACGATCACTCACCCCACTAGATTTAGCACCACCACTTTCGTCGGTGTCAGAACCACTGTCATCATCATCGTCATAACCCGAGTCATCACTCACACGCACAGACCCACCATCACCACCGCTGCGTAGACACGCGTTGTAAAGCTCGTCGTCTTCTTGGCGCAGCGCGCACAACACACTCAAAATCCCGTTAAAGTTACCCGTCGGTAACGAAAGATCAGAACGGATCGCCTCGTCGCGCTTCTCATCGGTGTCACACGCTGTGTACTTTTCGCGGTCGACCGCACACGGAATCAAGATCGTCGACCGCGGCTTGATCACATCCGGGAGTTTGCGCACGATGCGACCGATATTCTGGATGATCGATAGCGGCGACGACTTTGGATCAACGAACACACACATGTTGGCGTTCTTGGTGTCGATCCCTTCGCCGATGGTGCGACACGAGGACACAATGTAAACACAATTATCGGGTGTTGCGTCGAACTCGGCAAGGATCGTGGCACGGTCGCGCGGGGACGTGGACGCCGAGAGTGCAACCATTCGCAAGTTCCCGTCAACTCGGTCGGCGACCAAAATCTCAGGAAACTCGGTACGATACACGTGGTCGAACGCCCGCTTCACCAACTCTTCGTTAACAAAGTTGGACACCGACAAGTCGCGATCGGCGTTGACGTCGGCGTGGAACGTGAGCACGCGGGTGTTTCCGGACGTGATGACGGCGCGAGCGATGGACTTATATATTTTTCCAGCCAACGTTGACGACGCCATGGTTTCTGTTGTAAAAAAAGACTCGTTGTCAATTGCAGACGCCATAAAAAAGTCGACGCGAACATCAAACGGATTAAGGTAGCCCTCGTCGACGCCACGCAAGTAGTTGTACTCGTAGACGAGCGGACCACACGTCAACTTTTCGGAACTTCCCGGAAAATCGGAATCTCGCGAAAAGTCGGGGTCGTACATCACCACTCCGTTGTCGTTGACGGGCGTTGCGGTGAAAAACACTTGCTTGCGGATCGCGGCGTTGGAAAAGACGTGCGACTGGTACGAGGGCGCAACAACGTGGTGCGCCTCGTCGTAGCAACAAACATCGACGACGGTCTCGCCCATGTTTTCGAACAAGGTGTGCATGCTCTGGTAGGTGACACACACGATCCGTCGCGTGTTTCCGGTGCCGTCGTCGCGCGTAAACTCGTCCCACCTAAAGAAGCGTTGGATCGTTTCGGGCGCGGTGGTGGCGCCGGCCTCCGAAGAAACACAGAGTAGGTGCGCGGCGTCGACGTCCCCAAGGTACTGACGCGTGAACTGGTCGATGAGCGCGAGCGACGGGAACACGTAGACGACAAGTTTCGCATCCACCAGAAAATTACCCTCGCTCATGATTTTGGACTTGCCGGTGCCGCAGAACATCTTGACGACACAACGGTTGTCTGTGCACTCCGCAATCGCAGCGTCACATTCTTGTTGGTAGTACCGCATCATCTTAAAGTTTTAAAGTTGTGAGACGAATATATGAAGTCTTTTTTTTATTCGTTTAAAAAAATACGCATATTTTATGTTTTTATGCTTTTTCAGTCGCGTCCTTACTTTACCAATAAACAACGCAATACTACTACTATTCAGATGCGTTCTTCTATGATCTTAAAAAGTAAAATTACAGCACTTGACGCGGTAATTGTGCGCCACCACTTGCAACGCGTATGTTTGCTCTTGCGACGATCGCGCGCGCCATCTCGACGTTTGGACTGTTCATGTCCATCGTGTCTTTATCTTGACGTGACACCTGACGCGGTAATCGTGCACTTGCAACGCGTATGTTTGCTCTCGCGACGATTGCGCGCGCCATTTCCATTTCCTGACTGGTCATGTCCATCGGGTCGTGACGTGGCCCTAGACTCGGTAAGACCGCACCACAACTTGCCATGCGTACATTTGCTCGCACACCCATTGCACATGCCATAATCATCGCAATTTTGAGTTATAAGAAATCACAATAAGTAGTTTATTTTGTTGTCCGCTGTTAAACCGTTGATGGAACCCGAAAAGTTTTATTGTCATTGTGTGTGCGCGTCAATAAATCGCTCCTAGTCACCACCCACAACGTCATCATCTTTCGGAGAGGTCGCGGTGTTTATTAACGTTTGCTCCTACTCGTGTTGCGACGGGATACAGTGCTTCGTAATTTGCGGACGGTGGTACGCGTCTTGTTCTTGTGATTCTTGTGACTTTTCTTTGTTTTACTAGCTGTCTTGGACGATTTCTTTTGCATAGTCGGTTTGTGGTGGGGGGGCACATGTAAACACTTTGACATGTAAAATCCGTCGTCTTGGGCGTCGCGCATCTTAACCTCTGGCTGGTTCTCATCGCATGCATTTTTGGTATATTTAAAGCCCAGCTTCGTGTAAAACCCCTCGGCATCCGGCAACGCCACTAACTGTAGCATCCCCTTACCGGCAGTTCGTGCAAGCTCTTCCACCATGACCATTATTGACTTCCCAATACCATGTAGACCTTTACGACTACACACAATCTCGATGTAGTACTCGTTCGTTGTTATCTCCACCCATGCAAAGCCGCATATTTGCGTGCGCGTGCCCTCTCCCCGCAACGTTTTAGTTTCTGTACTTACCACAAACAAGTCCACATCTTTTATTATGTTCGACGCGTGTGACGATTTGACGTCGTTGCGACACGTGGTTTTAAACTGACGAAGCATGATTTTTGAAAGGCTTTCCGGTAGCGTCGATTGAGTGTATATGTGGATACTACACATTTTGGTCGTTTTACTATATCACCTCACAAAAAAAAGGAAAGAGTGTGTAATCATTTAGCGTTTATAGATGAGCTTGGTCACGACGTGTCCGTGGAGCTCCGGGCATATGTTGTCTTCTTCAATGGTGCGCGTGTCCAGACAAACGCATGTTTTCCATTTGAAATTAAGCAGGATTTGATTGAGCATCTCCAGGTTGAACGGCCGGGAGAACGTCGCCCGGTACGACCACCCGTTTTCCCAGAAAATCTCCTCGATCGCCAGCGTGTCGTTGAGCAGCCACTCGGGGTACGCCAAGTCAATCCGTTTGTGCTTCGGTTTAAAATACAGCCGTGTTTTGTTAACGTGCGCATCCAAATTGATAATCGTCGGACCCACTGTCTGCATCATCTATCTCAGTATGAATTTTGTGCTATGACAAACACCCGCGGGCTTTTGTTTTTATTTAATAACAAATATCACCACATGACTCAAGTATTTTGTGAGTAGTAATATAAAAGTTGCTCCAATGCCGCAAATCCACGTGGATTTTATTCGCCACGGACACTCGTGCTCCAACCTTGCGCAAGATCTCAGGGGCTTTGGATTGTATTACAAGTTTGTGGAAAATGACCCCGAACTTAGTTCCCTCGGCCAGGAAATGGCGGTGGTTGTCGAACAAAACATCCGTGACAACAATCCGCAACGGTTGGTAAGGCCGTGCCCGAACGAGCCCGGCGAAAGAAACGAACCGGTTAAAATGTGCCCGGACTACTTGTATTCCTCGCCGCTCCGGCGCGCCATTGAAACAGCGCACACTATGTGGCCCACTCAACAAATTGTCATCGCGCCGCACTTGTTAGAACACGGCATCGGTCACGAAAATGTGCCGCTGCCTCGACTAAAACAAGAACAGCTTTTGGTGCAACGCTACCCCGATCTACAAGGCAAGTTAGTACAACACACCATCGATTCCAAAATCGCCAGTCCCAAATCGCCCAAGGCGGCACGAAGCGTCGATGCCTATAAAACACACGGCAACCTTGAAAAATTTATAGAGTGGTTGCATGGTGACCTTGGAGAACTGCCCAGTACTGATGGTGACATTTTCGTATCGGTCGTGACGCACTCCATACTCATGAAAGGCAGTTTGGGGTTATCCGCTAAACCGAATAACCAGTCCATCTTCAGGGTAAGCTGGGACATTGACCGATGGAACAACACGCCAAAGGGTCTGAAGCTCAAAGGTCACGCTATTAAAATGTACAATGGACTGCATGTCGACCGATCACAGCTAATGCGCGGCAAGCAACAAAGCACCCAGTGCGAGTGGTACGGCAAATTTTAAACATTTATTGTTTATACAGATTGTACATACACGCAGCACGTGCGCGATGCCGGTGAAAAACAAAGCATACGTTAAAGCCTATTTAACGCGTAATTAAATAGCCTACAGAACCGAAGGCGATGCCGGTGAGCATCATCATCCAAAAAATTAAGAAACACGAAAAGAATGTGAAGAGCAGTAGGCCGATCATGAAATGGAGGTGGTCTTGCTTCGAGGAATTCTTGAGCTCCAGAATCAGGTTGTCGTCAAAGGGGCGCACCACTACACGTTCGGGCACTGCTGCTGCGATTTCGGCGGGTCTTGCAGCGCGCGGTTGTTCCATTCTTGACTGAATGCTATATAGATGTTATGAGCGGATGAAATGTAGAATGCTACCCTAACAAATAAAAAGAAAAATAAATATTGCCGGTAAAAAATGTGCTCAGATAAGGAAAAATGAAAAGCAGTAACAACAACAGCTACCGGTCGAAATTGCGTAGTTACACCCAAAGTCGACAGGCAACAACACACCATGCTAGGGTAAAAATCGGCAAGTGGCTTGCATCGCGCATCCGCTGCGTGTGCAGGAACACGACGGATCCAATAACGCTGGAAGACTTAAAACCGCCGCTGTTCAAACAAGTCAGTCCAACCACGGGGTACGTCTACGGCTTTGACCCCGAGGCGCTGAGCGACTACTTCATCGTGTCCAAGAAATGCATCCACCCGATCACACGCGAACTGTTGAGCGCCGTGGAGATTCGGCGGCTGTCCAAACTGGTGGCTACCGAAAAACGAACAGCGCTGATGGACATGTTCGTGCACCCGCCCCACGCGGCAGAGGCCACCTTGAACGACCAAATTTTCAACGACATTGTGCTGGTGGCGGTGAGCGCCATGCTGGACGCCGCGCGACGAGTGCCGGAAGGAGGAGGAGGGGGCGCGCTCCCCGCAGACATTAACGCAAACGCGCGATCCACCATCATCCAAAGTTATTCCTTTATTTTCGCACCACTGCTCCACGACGCCATGCACGACCAACAAGCCTTTTTCGGCGACACCAGTCAGTTTAGAGGCCGTGTACATGATGCCATTTACGACATCGAGGCACTGCAAATGATTGATTTCGCGACACACCACTTCGAACACACGCTTCTGCGCGTAATAGTGTTTCAGCTTCAACAGTTGTTAAACACGTAAACATTGAATAAAAAGAAAAAAAGGTGTTATCATAACATTTTGTTTTATTGGTATTGCGCGCACCAATCAAATAAGATATGATGTGTGTTGTGTGAGGGCGGTGGTGGGTAAGTTAGTTCGTACTAGCTAGGCGGTGACGCTCTCGCTGGTGAGCGTGACAGGCGCTTTCTTGGACGTGGAGCTTCTCTTGGGCTTCTTGCTGGTTGTTGCCGCATCGGCCGAGGCTTCAGAACTTGCAGATGATGCCTTCTTACTGGAAGTGGACGCGGACGGTGCAATGGACGCATCAGTTGCCGCGGCGGGGTCGGCGGACGGGCGCTTCTTGGCGGAGACGACACGCCTCTTGTTGGGGTCAACGGTCCAGTGGATGCTGTTGGTCTGTGTGGGCGACTCGATGCTGGCGAACTGGATCTGGATAAAGTACACACACCCCTTGACAACGGGGAAGAGGAAGCTGACCGAGTTGTTGTACGCGGTGCCCGTGCTGGGCGCAGCAGCCGCGTCCGTGGCCTCTGGCGCTGGCGCTGCGGGGGCGCTGGTGGCAACGTTGGCCCACTGGTACAACCCCTGAGGCTTCTCCACCCGGCCGGCGAAGCTGCGGAAGCCGATGGAGCTTGAACTGGGTCGCTCGGACACGGTGTAGCTGGCGAGCGCGACGCTCTCGTCTCCCTGGACGATGGCGTAGTTGTTGTTTCCGTCGCGAACAAAGTGCGTGTTAAACATCGGGCAGGACATGTTGAGAAGGGGTGAGAAGTAAGATAATGAGAGTCTGGAGCGGCGCGCGCAAATGCAATTTAGAAAATTTTTTTTATAAACTTTTATGAGAAGGGGCGAGGGGAACACCCAGAAGATGCAACGAAATCGTTGCGAAAGATGCAACGAAATCGTTGCGACGAGTGCGCAAAACATGCAACAAGCATGCAACACATGCATGCAAACAGGCGACGGAAAGGCGGTGAGTAGGTACGTTTTTGAAACTTTATTTACAATGGTTTAGTTGTATGCGAAATCGCTGGTGTTGAAGAGGATGGGGTCGGCGTCGGGGTGTTCGAGGCGGGCGGCGTTGAGCTGTTTGCGTCGCACCTCCACGTCTCGTCGCGCCTGTTGCACGCCGCACAGGTTTTTGCCGACGGACTTGCGGTAGCCGCTGAGCGGGTCCTGCACCTGGCGCAGGAAGGAGCTAGCGCCGTGACCGCCGAGCAGCTGGGAGCGGATGAGTTTGCCGGTGGTGAACAGCGGCAGCCCCGTGTTGGGGTCGACGGGTCCGCCGATTTCGCCGTTGTTCTGGTTGTCGTTGTCGCCGACGCCGCCGCCCATGTAGGGCATGAAGGTCTGCAGCCCCATGATGTCGCTCGCGCCGCCGGGAGTCATCATGGCGGGGTCCATCAGGTAGTTGTTGTCGGAAAAGGAGTCGATGCTCGTGCCCTGGTTCTCCGTCGTCATGATGTCCATCTGCGCTTCTCCGATGATGGTGGAGCTGCTGGGCACCCCGGGCAAGTACACATCCTCGATCGGCATGCTGGGCTGCTGCATAAGCTGCGACTGCGGCATGGGCGCCGGCGCGTCGTAGATGGGCTGCTGGTACTGCGTCGGCGGGTACACGTACGGCCCCGTGACAATCTCGACCATTTCGTCGAACCGATTGGGGTGCTTATTGTAGATCGAGCGATTGGCGGGCTGCATCGAGTTGTCGTGGGCAGGCGTGCCGTAGCGATGAGCCTGTTGAGGGCTGTGGTGTTGAGGGCTGTTGTGAGGGACAGCAGGGGCGTTGTGGCGCGGCGGACTTGGGTGCGGCCGGGTGTTTTGGTGCTGCATCCTCGAGCGTTGCGCTCGCGCCATCATCGGCTGCTGCGGCTGGGTTTTCAATATATTGATGTTACACGAATCGGAATTGTTGCTCGATTTTTTGGTGCACTGGTAAATCAACAGCGCGACAATAGCTAAAATCATGACAATCACGATACCCATTAAGACCTTGAACGCCATGGGACACCCAGCGCTTTTCTGTTCAACAGCGTTCGAGGCCAGTCCTGGCCTACCGCTTACGTCCACCATTTGAATACCAGAAAGGTCAGGATTAGACATATTTTCGTTTTATTATTACGCAATATAAAAAAGTAATGAGTGAAAATGCTCGGTTTTATTGTTGGGATACGTAGCTCGCCGACGGATGGCAAAGCTGTGGTTTAAAATATAGACGACTAATTCAATTTGCAGTCATCTCGGCATCTTCGCTCGGCGCTCGGCTTGGGTCCGATGGAGAGGAGGGGAGCAGGGAGACGGCGGAACCGATCATGCTGGGGTCGGGCATGTTGCACTCAATGTCCTCCTCGATGTTCTCGCACTGCACGACGCCCGACGCGAAGGGGATGTTGAAGTCGAAGCCACGGGCGCGCTTCGGGAACACGAGCAAGTCGGTAGCCACCAGCGTCATGCCGCAGCCCTTGCTCACGAACCACAGCCCCGTAATCTCGACGATGGGGATAACCTCCGCGTGTCTCTCAATGTCCGCCAGCGTTCCGTGCCTCCACTTGAGCGGCGCGGTGGCGTTGCCCTCGCTCATCACGATCATCACGCGCGTCGCCTGGCCGCCCTCGCTGTTAATTTTAAGGCGCAGCAGCGGGTTGTAAGCGGCGTTTGACGGCGTCGTCAGCAGCGGGCGGTATAGAGCTTCCACGGTGGCCCTCTTCATCTCCTTCTTGAACAACATCACGCTGTTCTCCACGATCCAGTTCAGGTTCTGTTCGTCCAGTCTCTGCGCCCACTCGCGCAACGACTGCGCGGACACATCGATCTCCAAGTTCTTGCGCGAGCTGGCCTCCAGGCCGTCCTGGATGCCGAACGGGCACCGCAGTCTCTCCAGCTGCACCTTGGGCGTAGACAGCTGCGTCGACGACAACTGCATGTTCACGCTCATACCACCGTTCTTGTTCTTGCGCGGCTGCTGGTACACCCAGCCGGAGCTGTTCGCCGTGTTGTAATCGGGGCAGGACATGGTGCAAGGAAGACTGGAAATTGGATAATGAGGGTTTAGACAAACGCCCAGCGGTAAAAGTTCAAAATTAATTTTATTTCAAGTTTTTTTTTCTGTTCTTGTTGTTAAATCTAGCAACGTAAACAGGTGCGTTTCTTGTCACCGAATGCAGTCGGACGCGCCCCCAACAACTTCGATGACACAAACCGAGACTAAATCACTGATCGATTTCTGCGACGCCCAGCTGCTGCTGCGAACGTCCAAGGAGGAGAACAGCGCGGCGCTGAAGCGGCTACGCCAAGACAAGTCGGAGCACATGTCGGAGCTGTTGAACCTGATGACGAGTAAGCAGCTGGAGTGCGTCTCGCTGCCGGCAGAAGATGATGCGGGGTCGCAGTACGTGCGCATCGCCAAGGCGTACAACACACGGAACTTGACACCGTCGTTTATTCGGTGCACCATCCACGAGAACTACGACGCCATTCTGGAGCTAGTGGCGGCGAGCAGCGGGGAGGATGACAGTACGGTAATAGCTGCGGTGGTTGATTTGGTGCTTAAGATTCTAAAAACGAGCCGGACGAAGGCGCACCCCGTTGTTGTGTTTTCAGATAAGAAGCCGCGGCACATCAAGGCGGAGGCCATTACCGCCATCTCGGGGGAGCTGGAGGCGGCGACGGAAAAGTACCGCGAGTCCAAGAGCAGCTACGAGTCCATGGTGGCGGAGCAGAAAGTGGCCAGCGCCGAGATCCAGAGCCGCGTGAACAGGGCGCTGCCGGCGGTGGAGCAGTACATGGAGAAGAACGACCAGAAGTCGCAGGCGATCGTGCTCTCCAAAAACAACAACATGAAAATGTTCCTGCGCCGCAAAGTGGTGCTGCAGCGGCAGCCCATCAAGGTGGACACGCTGCGGCAAGTTGCCCTGTCGGTCATCGGGCGCTTCCGGCCGGACGAGCTGCAGAGCCGCAAAGATGAGCTGATTGAGGAGCTCATCGCGCAGCTCGCCGAGCAGCGGCAAGTAGTGAAGCGCGACGTCATCAAACTGGACAGGTCGCGCAGAGGCAAAGAAGCCCTGGGTTCAGCCGATTAAAAAAAAAATAAACGTCCTATATTTTATTTTATCATCAATGAACAAACCAAACACAGCGCGGTTTCGGCGTCGTCCTCCTCCCCCCACATCCATTACCATGAATGCATCGTCTTCCGAGTTCGAACTTTTTAAAAAACTAGCCAACCCGATGAAAACCGACTTTTCGTCCGGCAGACGGCCCAAGAAGTCGGCGATGAAACAGTCGTCAGCGGTGAACAACAACCAGAGCATCTTCAAACAGGCTGTCAGCCAGAAGAACGAGGAAACCAAGGAGGAGCCAAAGGACGATCGATCCAGAGCTCGCGCCCCGTCGACTTTCAACGACACCTTTTCCGCCGTCAAAAGCAAGTTGCTGTTCGACCCACCGAAAGCTGCCAGCTTCATCGACGCCCCCTCGATCGCGCGTAGCCCACCCGCGGGCGAACACAGCACCTTTGCGCCACCGGAGCGCGCACCTAGCACCTTTGCGCCGTTCTCCGTCGTGGGGGCTGCACCGGCCAGTGGTGGCGGTGATGGCCGTGGTGGCGGTGATGGCCGTGGTGGCGGTGATGGCCGTGATGGCGGTGACGGTGATCGCGGTGGCGGTGATCGCGGTGGCGGTGACGGCCGCGGTGGCGGTGACGGCCGCGGTGGCGGTGATGGCCGCGGTGGCGGTGACGGCCGCGGTGGCGGTGATGGCCGCGGTGGCGGTGATGGCGACGCGGACTACGGCGCGCGGTCGGAAAGTGCGGGCGGTGGTGGCGGTAGTTACGATAAGTTTAACACCCAAAAGGCGGAAGTGGATGCATCGTTGAAGGTGGAGATCGCGAGCGAAAAACAGGGGTTTTTATTGGAATTGTTGAAGTTCAAGAATCAAGGGATCGATATGACGCGAACATACACCATGGACGACGAGTTGACCGATATACAGTTCGAGTGTGATCGCATCCGGACGCACCTTGAGACGGTGAACAACGTCAACATGATTCGTGACGGGCTGATGTTTGTGTTTCAGGGCATTGAGTTCGCGAACAAACAGTTCGGACCCGTGCTGCAGCTAGACGGCTGGTCGGCCAACGCTCGCAAAGACAAACAAAAGTACAACCATGTCATTGAACGGCTGTACAAAAAGCACTGGCGGTACGGCAACATGACACCCGAAGTCGAGTTTGGGTGGCTCATCGCCAGTTCCATGTTGATGCATCACTTTAAAAGCAAATTCTTGGGCGGGGCCCTGAAAAGCAGTTCGACAGCCGACGACGACGACGAAGACACCAAAAAACCCGCAAAATCAGCCTTTGACTTATCTTCCATCATCGGTGGAATGTTACCAAAGTTCCCAGGCTTGTCGCAACCCAAAGCGCCGCTTCCGACATCTTTCACGCCCGCTGCATCCGGCCCTAACAACAACAGACCCGTCATGCGTGGCCCCACCAGTAGTTCACCCGTGCCCACCACCTCCCAGACACCATACGCCATCCCACAACAACAACAGCAACAACAGCAACAAATGCAACAGCAGTACCAGCAGCAACAGCAACAGCAACAGCAACAGCAGCAACAGCAACAGCAACAGCAACAGCAACAGTACCAGTACCAGCAGCAGCAACAACAGCAACAAATGCAGCAGCAGATGCAACAACAAATGCAGCAGCAGCAGCAGCAGATGCAACAAATGATGGCGTACAATCGTGATATGCAAAATCAGTTGGCGTCGTACAAAGAGGAGTTATCACGAATAAACAAGCCAGCGGCGGTGAGTTTGCCGGTTCGCGTTGCAAGTGTGCCTGTGGGGTTGCCGCGCGCGAGTGTTTCTCGATTTGAACCGGTGGACAGCAGCGAAGAAGACATTACCCATATACCAGAAGGAGATGAGGAGCAAGACGAAGAAAACGCCGAGCAGGATGACGAGACGGACACTGGCAAACAGATCAGCATACTGGGCACGGTCAAGTCAAAAGCTAAAGCGTCGTCGTCTTCACAGAGTAAGCGTAGTAGTGGTAGTTTAAAGCCGTTGAAGTTGGCTTTGAAGCTGTGATGTGTCGGTGAATAAAAAAACCAATAAAAGTTTGCTCTGTATAATATAAACAGTAGTAGAGAAGACGCGCCATGACTAAAAAGTTCAAACACAAGTTGCAGCCGCTCGACGTGGAAGAGCTGTCGATTCTGCCACGGTGGTACCGTAAAACGTTTTTTGGCTCTTTAAAAGATAGTGTGTTTGGCAGGCGTGGCGTTCACGGCGACGGCTCGTGTTTTTTCCACGCGATTTGTGCGGCGCAGAACACACACAACTACCTGTATGTGAGCACTCGCAAACAGCAACTCATAGGGCACAAGTTCAGATGCGCCTTTAACAGTCACGTGACGCAGGAGCGGTGGGTAAGGTTCCTGGCGCACCACAAAATCAAAACGAAGTTAACGCTACACGAACTGGAGAAGCAGTTTTGCAAAAATTCGCACTGGGCTGACGAAATCATGATTAAACTGGTTAGTGACGTGCTGCAGCTGAACCTTATTTTTATAGACACACAGCGAGGGGAAATTTATTGCGGCGTCCATGGCAGGGACACCGAACCACTGATTCTGATTTTGTGGGTGGGGCATAAACACTTTGAGCCCGTGTTTCGCGTCAAGGACACCAACAGTGGCAACCAGACAGTAGCCGCACAATTTGTGTTCAGCAAAGAAAACCACGACGACGATGTTATTAATGAAGTTTTTCGTAACTACGACATGCAGTGTCGCGACGACGACTAATAACACAACATAATGCCACGGTAATGCCACGGTAATGCCACGGACGTGTCGGCTACACGCTGTCGTCAATCGCAACAAACTGTCCCCAGTCGTCGTCATTGTCCGAGTCGTGGTCCCTCTCTGGGTGCACACTGCTTTGTCGTGGTGGTGCACTGCTTTGTCGTGGCGGTGCCTCCTGTGTCTCCTTTTTTGTTTTCAACGTTGTAAGTCGTTTATACAACCGGTAAATCGCGGCGAACACACGCATCATGAGCCACCACGGGTATAAAATGTCGGGATTGCACATTTCGGTGAGCAGTGGAGTGCAGAAATGACCACCATTAAATTCGATGAGATTGATAACATTACTAAAAACATGGATATTTATTTGATTTTTGGTCGGAACTCAATGTGAGCTACTTGCGCGGTGTTGACTGTAAATAAGCAGCAAGTGTTCCTGTACCGGACTGAAACGTTGCGAGGGCGGACTGCATCGGCAGCACGGCGACAACACTTTGTTTCGCGTGTTTACGGCCATTTTTTTTAGGTAACGTCTGTACGCTTTTAGCTGCTTTCGGCTCGCTCACTGTGTCAACACTCTCCACTTTGCTCGCAACAAACTTGTCGAACAGTGTGTTGGTCGTATTGTTTTCGGTGGGGCCCACTGGCCTTGTTCCCGTCGTTGCACCCGCTGACCCCGTTGCACCTTTTGCCGCCGTTGCATCTTTTGCCGGCGGTGCAGTCCCGGCTGCATCCGTTGCCGCCCCCTCGGTTGCGGAATGCTCGGCCAGTAGTGGTTTGCGGAGGCCGCGAATGGCGTGGGACGTGATGGGTAAGAACAGTTCCGACTCGGTCCGTGTTTTATTCTCGGTTGTTGAATTTTGGCGTGTGTTTTCCTCCAGCACCATCGAGTAGGAGATGAATGGCGGGTTGAGCAGTGTGTTGCGCGACACCAGCGACGACTTCCTAAACTGGGCAAGGGTGAGATGGCCGCCAAACAGGTCCAGAAAGATACGCGGCGGCGCGGGTTCAAAGGTGAACACGTCGCGGGTATCGAGCTGGAACACGTCAATAACCATTTGTTTGAAGAGCAGGAGCATCTGCTGCTGGTCGTACGTGTTGCGCTCCAGGATGTATGCCACCGCACAGTTGCATGAACAGAACACACCAAATATAGTGTAGATCATGTTTTGATTGTTGTTCGTGTGACGAGACACCTTGGGGATCGGAATGGGCACCGTGTCGAAGTGGTGGCAGTCGTGCCAACATACAATAGATGTTGACTGGGGCCAAGTCGCGTCATTTCCTTGGGCGTCACTTCCTCGAACTCCACTGACGTACTCGGGGAACAACGCCAGCGTTTCACAAAACAGTTTGTACGGGGTGTGGTTTGCGTGCCTATCCATGTCGCGGCGCGCGGAGGAGCACACCACCTCGATCGTTTTTGTGCGGTCCGGGAACTCGCGCTCCAGAAAGATGTTCACATCGGAAAGGGTGTCGTGCCTGTTGTTCTTCGATGTGCGAGTCGCCATATTTTATAACTACCAAACGTTTTCACGCCACGTTCAAGTTGCCAATGAATTCAACAAAGGATACACAAAACTATGTGTCGATTAACATCAAATAAATTTATTTATTTTTTTTAACTACCACACACACAATCCTGCACACACAATGCTGCACACACAATGCTGTATGCAAACTCTACGATCTACGTCACAGCTAGTTAAATCTAGCCAAAAGGTCATGAACTGTCGTCAAATGTCGTCAAATGTCGTCAAATGTAGTCACACGCAACGGCTACATTGTTACTGTCCACCCTGAACGGTTTGCCGCACCCGTAAATCAAGTCCTCGCTTATCGTCTTTGTACATTCCTCCTCGCTGGCGTGTGGATTCATCTGCGTGCCAGTCGACTTGAACGTCGCATGGCGGAAAATACGACAGTTCAAGGCTTCAATGATTACACTGGCGCTACAGTGCGGACATTCCACGATTAGTTGTTCCATTTACACCTTTGTCCACATTTTAAACGCATGCCACAGGCATTGGACCTGCCACAGGCATTGGACCTGCCACAGGCATTGGACCTGCCACAGGCATTGGACCTGCCACAGGCATTGGACCTGCCACAGGCATTGGACCTGCCACAGGCATTGGACCTTATCGCGTTGCGGACAAAGTATATGGTTACACGATTAAAAAGTAAGTAACGAGTCGCTCTTTCTCGTTTGCAGGACGGAGCTCGCCCGACGCAATCTGTTTTTTAATGTCATCAATCTGTGATGACACAATAGTTTCAGGTAAACCAAAATCACCGGGCAGCGAACATTGAGCGAGTGTACCGGCGAACGGGTCGCTTTCGTCAAACGCGTTGTGCGATTCAATCACGCCGTCCATATCATCCTGCTATCCACTAATAAGACCCTTTGTTTTTTTTGTTCAAACCGTAATTCGCGAACCCTCTGGTGAGATATGAGGCTGCCCAAGCACTCACTCTCACTAAAAAAATCTTGGCTGTAGTATAAAGGTTATACAACATGTCCAAACAAAATCGATGCTCGAAGGGTGCTCGAAAAACAAAATCCGGAAAGTGTTCACATACCCGACGCAAAAAACAAACTAAATCAATGAAGCAACGCACTAGTCGAACAAAATCGAAAATCATCCACAAACACGTGTCGGTTCGTCGCAAATCGCCGTCGGTGCATCGCAAAAGTGCGTCCGCGTCCCGAACATCTCCAGTACGAGACTTCACACACAAAATGGGCATGCATGTGGAGAACAAAAAAATGTGTTGCCAGGGTTCAACCCATAGTGGCGATGAGCTGCAAGCAGCACTGAATACCCTGTGTTTTGATAAAAATGCAACGCCTACACGGGCACAGATTAGCACACATTATGATAAGTGTATTGTACAGGTGGACCCGGAAGCAAATCGCACCGACCCTCGGGCGGAGGAGTTTGCTCAAAACGTTAATGACGCCCGGTTTATGCTCGACTCGAGATCGCCGTCTGTCCGTCCCAAATCGCCGTATGTCCTTCGCAAATCGCCGTCTGTCCGTACGTCTGTCCGTCGCAAATCGCCGTCTGTCCGTCGCAAATCGCCGTCTGTCCGTCGCAACTAGCACACACATGGCACCTAGCACACATGGCACCTAGCGCACACCTAAAGCGGGATTGTTTTTCCTACACAAGTCTTGTATCCACGATTGCTTACATGTTTCTATAGGTATACCTTTACCGGGAAACGTTTCCCCGCATAAATTTGCACGACTAGGATCACATACATAACGCGAGTCGCAATCTTTTGTGCAATCGCAGTCCTTTGTGGGGAACGTGCCACTGCCGTCATACACTCGTTCACACGTTTTGGCTCCCTTCTTATACATCAATGTGAATGTGGGACAACTGTTTTTTTGTTCAAACCGCAACTCGCCGTCTGGAGATGAGGCCGCGGCTACCCAAGACCCTCCCGCCGCGCCAGCCGCCGCAAACGATTTGCACGCCGAATCATCGTCGTCGCACGTGCCCGATGACGTGCCCCACGTGGCGGGACTCTGCAGCGGGCCGCACATGAAATAAGAACTGTACGCCGCGCTGGGCGCCAGGTCCGCTTTCGCAACACGGGCGACAAAGTTTTCTTCGTTGTCAATAGTGTCGGCGGTGGTCCCCAGCGGCAGTGCGCGCGGGCAGGCTACGACACGGTTGGCTTCATCGCACGGCAGTGGCAGTCGCATCACCCGCGGGTACGACTTGCCCACCGGCATGCACGTGTTCTGTTGCGCCGCAGCCAGGTGCAGCTCCGCCGGATGTTGCGCCGCACAGTATGCGTCACTGCGCGCCTGGTCGTTCGGGTACCACACACAACCCGTGGGCTCGCTCCACATCACCGGCGGTAGGGCGCACTGGTCCGCGGGACACGCAATCTGGGCGCACACCTCCTCGGGGAACGGCTCGCCCGTGACACACAAACTCACTTGCTCCGACCGGCTGTCCGACGTGGCATATGTGTTGTTGCCAGGCATGTCACCCGAGCCTGCCGCTCCATCGGCGATCCGGTACGCACACACCGTGTAGTTGCACACATCGCCCACCGAGATTCGGTCCACAAACGCCGGGAGGCTGTTCAGTGCACCATCCGCGTCACTCAGAAGCACCTGCTCCACGCCCCCCACGCTCTTGGTGACGTTGTACCGCACAGCCACAGCGGGCGCCGCCCACGCTACCAGCACAAACTGAGCATTCAAAGTGGTGTGCTCCACCAGCGGGCACAGGTCCGGCGGCGCCAGCGCGGCACCGTACTGCTTGCTGGATGCAAGGGTGCGCACGAAAACAGGTAGTGGCCGAGGCAGCGGGGACGGCAGAAACGAAAAGGCGTTGTCGCTCTGGTATCGCGCGGAGGCGGTGCTGTTCAGGGACTTTAGATGTACTATCCACTTGTTCATAAAGGCCTCGTCGGAGAAATAGTTGTCGGCCAGCTCAGCCGAGGGCACCGGGTTCATCGCCGGATCACCCCCGTCCACCGTGGCGGTGGCGAGGGGCAGTGTCATCGACGTCGGCGTTTCACTGCTGAGATTGATGTCTGCGCCGCTGCCCGTGAATTCGAGCGTGTACGCGCCCGGCTCCAACGGCCGCGTAAAGTACACCTCGAAATCAAAACAGCCCTGCTCCCGCGCACCGCCCGCCGTGGGAAAGCTGCACTGCAACGATTCTCTTTGGAGGACTACATTGCCCGCGTCGCTCAACGTCCCGTCGCCGGCGGTGACGCGGTACCGCAGACGCAACACGGAGCCGGCCACCACCGGCACGTACGAGTAAGACAGCACGCCGTTGATGTGCGTCGTGGTACCTTTCACATCTGACGCGTTGATAACTTTCTGAGTGACAATCGTGATGCAGTCGGGATAGTTCCACGCCGTGTTGGGCAGTTGGGCGCACAGCTGCTGCACCGACAGAAGCGTCGGGTTAGCACATTTGCCGTCGAGTGTTACTTTGTGCAGCGGCGGTAACATTTTTACCACCGACGCGCTGGTACAGTATTCCGCGTCGCACATTTGTTGATCACAGCGCGGCGTTTTTGTTTTTACGCACGACTGGGTGGCGCTGTCGTACTCATCCCACGTGTCGTTGGTGTCCGGGCGCCTCGTCGCGAGACACAGTGTGTTTAGAGCGGGGACGTCGACGATGCAGCGACACACACCCGTTGCATCTTTCACCACCTTTGTGAACGGGTTGGTGACTTTGCCGGTACTACTTACCACGGGTGTCTTGCCCCCGCCGCAGGCACTCCCCGTTTTGTTTTTGGGTTTTAGGTACGCGTAGGTCACCACCAGGGACGCGATGAGTCCGAGCGTGGTGACGGCCAGGGTGAGCGTCAACCACTTCACCTCTTTGTGGTCGTGTAGGTATTGCGTAAACGCGTTGCTCTTGCCGGTAAGGGGGGGGAGCGGAGGAGGAGCACTTGTTGGAACAACCACGGAAGTCATTTTTTTTGTCGGGCAATGTTTATAAAACTCGTTGTATTTACTTTACCATTGCTTTTTTTTACAGCCCTTACATTATAAACATAAAGAGCGACAATGTGGTTCAACATTGCACATATTTCTTTTCTGTTTACATTGCCCGTAATGTTGTGGCGGTGGGATTGTCGACTGGCTGTGGCGTACGGCTACTGTCTAGTCTGTTTCCTGTTGATGGCGCTGTCGACGTGCATCGCGTGGTACCGACGACCCGCGGTGTTCGCCCTGCCCGACCTTGGGCACGACCTGCTGCCCCAAATCTCCACCATCGCCGGCTGGGACGCGCACGTCATGTGCGACAACCTGCTGCGCTTTACGGTGGCAATCACGTTTGTGTTTATTCACCGGCATGCGGAGAGAAGCGCGATTCTGCGCCGATTCTTTGTTGTCTACGGCAGTGTGCTGGCCTTGCGGTCGTGCACGCTGCTGATGACCGCGCTGCCCGACCCCTACTTTTTATGCGCCGCCTCGGCTACTGGATCGTCGCGGTGGAGCGCCATCCCGTGGCGCGCGGTGCTGGCGGACGTGTTCGCGCTCTTTGGCCCCAGCGAGAAGAACTCGATGACGTGCGGCGACCTCATCTTTTCGGGTCACACCGTTCTTTTCGTGCTGTGCGCGCTAACTTGGCACAGCTACGACAGGTGCACGCGCGGCGTCAACCCGACAAAACTGCTCATCTGGATGTTATCGGTACTGGGCACGGTGTTGCTGCTGGTGACACGAATGCACTGGACCATTGACATTGCGCTGGCGTACTACATCACCATCACGTCGTGGAATTTTTACCACAGCGTGTGTCGAGCGCTGGACCACGGGCATTACATGAAACCGGTCATCTACATCGACGGCGCGCTCATCTACCCGTTTATCGCGTGGCTAGAAAGGGGTGTCAACTACGCCACTTTTCAAAAAGAAAACGAAGAGGCGCGCAAAATAAAGAAATGAAATGAATCCTTTTTTGTTCTTTATTTGGAATGGATGGTATATGTATATACAACATGCGTGTGGTAGTGGTAAGTAGTAACCTGGTATTACATGCTCAATTCTATCAATCAATCTATCCAGCACCGTGGAGGGCCATGGTTTGCTGGATGATAAAGTCCGACGATTTTTGAAGTTCGCCCAGGCGACACAATACGATGATCAGCACTATCATGCACAGGAACATGAGCAGTAGCACCAGTAGCAAAACATTGGTGGTGAGCGTGGACGGACTGGGGTCGTACGCGACCGGGCTCACCATACCAACGGCACCAACGGCGCGACGAACTTTGCGCGGCCGCGGCCGGTCGTCATCCACATACGGGGATGCGTCCGAGTCCGCAAGCGACATCCGATACTGCACGGGGTAGTCGTTGGGGTCGTTGTAGTGCTCCGACATTTACATATATTATTACTATTATTATTATCCAATACAAACATTTACAATTAGCACCACCCCAGACGGTTTTGTTTAATAACTTAAAAAATGGGTGTAAACAGTAAACGGCTGACAAAATGATTCGAAACCACCCCCAAACTTTGCGGGCACGCACACCCCGACGCACACCCAAACGCACACCCAAACGCACACCCCGACGCACACCCCGACGCACACCCAAACGCACACCCAAACGCACACCCCGACGCACACCCCGACGCACACCCCGACGCACACCCCGACACCGCGCGCGCGCGACATCTCGAACACATCGTAAACAGAACACACGCCGAACAATCAACACAAATTTAAATGGTGGTTTAAATAAAAAACAAAAAGTAGCGACGGGCGTTGTTTTGGCGACTGCCCTTGCTTATACGTTACGTAAAAAACCGAAACCGGGAGCACCAGCAGCATCTGCGTTTGAATGTCTTCTACCAAAATTATCGGAAGAAGAAAAACGAAAACAAGAAGCGGAAAAAGTAGCAATATTAGCAGAAGCACACAATGAGCTTGAAAAACTAAAGCACGCGTTAAACCAAAAAAAACCAAATTCGGTAATACTTTTGATAGGGACAACCGGAGCAGGCAAGAGCTCAGTTGTAAACGCCTTAACAAACAAAAACGAATGCACTGACAGTAGTTCTGTAAAAATAACACGCGAGGTTTGTTTTGTTTATGATAACGACGGTAACTTGTACATTGAACCACACGGGTTGTTGGACGGAACCGGCATTTCAAATATCGTTTTAAATCTAGTTGCTGACATACTTGAACTTAAAGGATTAAATCTAATCTTGTTTGTTACGCGATCACGAATCACCGCAGATGTAAATCCAAATGTTAAAATAACTAACCGACTATTTCCAACTGTTCCAATCGTCATAGTTAAGACCGGTGCCGATGGAGACGACCCAGAAGGCCCACTTGTCTCTAGTGATATTGCTACGCCTTTAACAAGATTGTTTCTTCCTCGGGAAGTAGGCTTTGTTTTTGGAACATTTAAGAACAACAATGCATTGGGTGGTTTAATACCTACAAGTGTCGCTCGCTTAAAAGCTGAAATAACGAAATATAAAAGCCCCGAACCTATATTCGAACACGATTTAAAAGCCAGAATTGGAGAATTTATTAGCACAACCATAGGCGGCATGCTCAATATCTGGAAGGGCAGCGTGGATTTAATATCAAAATGGAAGCGCATGTCCGAAAATGATAAGCGTGTTTATTTATCGCGCGTTGACGGGAATGGCGGTAGTGGTGCCGGCGGTGGTAGTTGTGGTCTTAGTGGGGATAGCGGTGCGGGTGGTTCTGGTGTAAATAGCTAACAATCCATCGCGTGCATCCACGACGTTCAGGACGGGAGGGTGGGCGCTGGATGAAGCACCGGCGCGCAACGTCGGGCGGGGGGATGAAGCTTCCGGCGGCGTTCCGAACTCCCCGATGTACCGCACGGCGGATAAAAAGGTGTACAGCCCCAGCGTCTTCGGGTACTTTTCTTGTAGGCTATATCGAATGATCGAGTCGTGTAGGTGGTGGAGGTTCGAGTAAATAATGTGGAGCAACCGCAGGTCGTGACTCATGTTGGCGTGGGTGCTGTTGATAAAGTAATGCCTGTCGTCAAATGAAGCAATGTTGGTCAACCAGCCAAACCCCACTTTGTTGCCGCACCTGTTTCCCTTTTTGTTGCACTCTCTCGTGGCGCACACTCGTTCGTAAACATACTGCGACGATTTGTTGCTACCGGGCGCCGAAAAATACGAGCGACCGTAATCGATAATAACGGCTCTGTACCGACTCCTGAACGTCACGGCGCTCCCCGCCACTGTGAATGTAAATGTGTTGGAGGCATTGGTGGACTCGAGCAAGATGTTGTCGCCATGGAGGTCGTAGTGTGTGAACTCGTCCCGGAGTTGCGCGAGCGGAATATATATCTGTAGCAGTATTTCCAGCATGTAGTTCTCCATAAAATTACCCAGCTGTTGCTCTTGTTGCGCCAACACGGCAGTCATCGAAAAACTGGATGCGTTACTACCGCCCACCGCCTCTACCAAGATCGCGAGGTGTGTGGGCTCCTTACACGCAACTTTGAAATCAAAGGTGTCACCGGTGTGCAGCTGTAAGTACTCTGTTATATGCGGCCGCGCAGCTTGGGCGTTGGAACCGTTCTTGTTCTTAAGTACGTAACTGTACGCGCGGGAGGATTTGTACTCCAGTAGCGCGAACGTGCGCACAAAACACTTGTAGCCGAAGCGGTCCAGCACGTTGTTAATGTACTGACCTGCGAAATACTCGTACATTAAATTATCGGCTGACTCCTTTTTACACGACTTTAAAACATACGATCTACCGCTGCTGTCTGTCACTCTATCCACGAAGCCGTTGGCTGACGGTGTCCCAAAACGCCCACTAAACACCGCCTGTTCGACAATCGTCTCAACTACCCATTTCATGTCACGGGAAGGCACTGCCACTACAACACTATCATCATTAGTACCATTCTCAACTGCCGTTGAACCACCTTTAAATATTTTAGGGTTATCTATTTCATCCCCATTACCATCACCATCACCATCACCACCAGCACCAGCAGCAGCAACAACAGCAGAAAAATCACCGTCACCGCCACCGTCACCATCACCATCACTATGCCACCAATAACCATCACCATCACCAGTACCAGCACCAGCAGCAGCACCATCACCAGCACCAGCACCAGCAGCAGCAGCAGCAGCAGCACCAGCACCAGCACCAGCACCAGCACCAGCAACAGCAACAGCAACAGCACTATCAAAAGCTGTAGTATCAAAATCATAATCAAAAGCTAAATAAACCGGTGGTTTCAATTCTTGAGCTACACACCTTTTTAACACACCTAAAACCGTGTTTGTGTTTAAATTTGTTAGTTCAATTTTTATGCCTTGTTGTATTTGAGAGCAATCATAATTATCTACATTTATGTTTGAATGTACTGTAATGGTGCCGATAATTTTTTCTAAAAACGATTTATGACAAATTTGAGCAAAAACACGATTTCCAAATGTTAGAGATCTTTGCCACATCAAATGTTCGATTGCAGATACATACAATCTTACATATTGCTGTGCTTTATCATCGTCGAAGACAACCAATTCGATATGTATTGGTGATTGTGCAAAAATAAGTTGTTTTACACAAGTCTCTGCGATAATTTCTGTACCCTCCTTATCGGGAAAATTATAAAGTCCCATCGATATGGTGGGTATTTTTAAAATACTTTTAGTTGAATAATTTGCAGTTAAATCTGTAAAATCTTTTATAATATTTTCTACACTTGTTTTAAGGTGGTTCTTTTGACTTTCGTTGGGTAACTCACCTTTTCGCAAGCTAGGTCCGCTCGCATGAATGATATGGGTTATATTTTTTTTTGGTATTCCTTGAGTTCTAATAACATGTCCTTCTTTTAATTGAAAATTGCCATCTTTATCTTCAAAATTTGCTGATCTAATTTGTTCAATATGATCGATGTTTATATTCGACGGATTATTATCAATTTTTGTTAAATAATCGATATAATGTGTCACACTTTCTCTATAATTTTCCTTTGTTTTATAATTTGCGTAATCGTAATTTTGTATACTTCCTCGTGATGCTAAGCCTGGATCCGCAGCATCCCTTATTTGTCGGTGAAGGTTTGCGCCAGCAAGTTTTAGTTCAGGATTACTTGGATTTACAATGACGCAACCGTTACATTTGTCCAAAATATTACCTATTTTTACAGATAGTGTGGATCCGTTATTTCCGATTTTAAACTCACCATTAGACGGCGTCGGCCGAGTTTGAGCAACCAGGGGAAAAGGCGCTGTAGACTTCTGAGTTGTAGACTGAGGTTCTTGAGTGACCTGGGGAGACTTGTTGTCCACTTCAGCAATAGGTGGATATGTAACTTTTAAAAATTGCCGTTTGTCGTCACAGCAAGATGTCTCTAGCATTTGTTTCATTGCGGTATGTAGTTTGTGTTTGATGCTTCGGACATAATCATTTCGGTGGTTTGAGTCAGTTTTTCTCTGTGATGCCCGTGCCTTTTGATTTTCTGTCTGGACTTCTCTTACCTTTTTTCTGATGAATTGTGTACCTTTGGCACTGGAGACAAAGTTTGATATGTTTTCAAAATTTTTTAAGTGTTTCAAAGCGTCTGGATATGTCATGTTTTGTCCATTGTCACGTAATTTATTATTCAAATCTTTAATACGTGTACTAATGTCTTCTTTGATTTTTTCTTCCTCTCCTTCCCCTTCTTTTTCCCCTTCTTCTTCCCCTTTTTCGTTTCCTTCTCCTTCCTCTCCTTCCCCTTCTTCTTCCCCTTCTTCTTCGTTTCCTTCTCCTTCCTCTCCTCCCCCTTTTCCTTCTCCTTCCTCTCCTTCCCCTTTTTCTTCTCCTTTTCCTTCCTGGTCGTCTTTCCCGCCCCCGCTTATGATATGCGGATGCTGTTCTATGTCTTCAATATAATCGTCGCATTTTTCGATCAACTCTTTATATGCTTCGAAAAGTTTGTCGCAATTTTCTTCTTTCACCAAACCAGCGCACACCTTCTTTTTATAAATGAATTCAATCATCTTGTGAACAATAATACAAACTGCGTGCATAGTCTTCTTTTTAAAAAGTTTTCGCTGTTTTTTTTCTTTTCTTCCTTCCTTAGTTGTTTTATCTCGTTTTTGCGGTAAAAGCTTTTTATACCACAAGTAATAGGTGGACTTAATTTTTTTGTCTACATAAAAGATTTTGTTTGTGCCACCCGAAGACGCTGCCGTTTCCTCCTCTCCCTCCTCCTCTCCCTCTTCCTCCTCTCCCTCTTCCTCCTCTCCCTCTTCATCCTCTTCCTCCTCCTCCTCTCCCTTTTTTCCCTCTTCCTCCTCTTCCTCCTCTCCCTTTTTTCTGCCTTTTTTGTTTTCGTCCAGTTGCGTAAAATTAAATTTGTATTTCTTTAATTTTGTAAATTTCGTATCCTGATTTTGATTTACATCCTCCCATGGATCCATAAAAAACGCACTTGCACATTTTATACCTTCGATGCATGCCATTTGTTCGATTAATCCAGTCCAGTCGCTGGACATGCTTTGTTCCTCGTCTTTCGCTATGTTTCTTGTGATTTGACCAAAAGGTTTCCAAAATTCATCAAATGCTTTTAGTGCGTTGTTTTTCTCGTACATGCTATCCTTAAGGTGCTCTAATAACTGCTTAGTTGTGCGTGACACGAACGCATCCCAGAATTGAATGTTGAAATACTCATAATCCATTGGGATGTGTTCAACTCTTTCCTGCTTACTTCCATAATACAGCTCCCATTGAAACGTCTTATCTTTATCCTTGTCTCCACACTTTGCCTTGCATTTAACGCTGTTATTAAATGTATCCCATTTTTTTGTTTCGCCTTGTTGTCCAGTGCATAGTTTGTGTAGCCTCATTTTCCCTGTTTTCAAGTACATGGACAAGATGCTAACTTTGCTAGCATTAGTATACATTGAGTGCAGCTTACGTAATTGAAACCGACGTTCCAACCTTGTTTTATACTCAGTTTCTTTTGGACTCCATGCACCCTTTTTCAAAAAATCAGGATATCGAATGCACCAAATACGAAACAAATAGTCAATCAACATAGATCCGAACGTGGTACGCCCCTTGCGCGGCTGCTTCCTCTTCACTAATTTGGTAGAGTTTTTACTCTCTGGAACCATTGCTTTGCTACGACGTACAACGTTTGTTAAATTTTTTCCATGATTGCATCGTTCCTCCAGCACCGAAGGGGAGCGAGGAGGAGAACGACGGCGAGGAGACGCAGATTTTGCACGACGAGGCTTCACTGAAGCACGTAGAGGAGAATTGGAAGCAGAGCGGCGAGGGGTAGTACGGCGAGAAGAAGATTTAGAATGTGATGAAGAACGGGAAGCAGAAGAACGAGACTCGCTAGTCGACCGTTTTCTTGATGTCATGTTCTTTTTACATGATAACCAAGATTTTAATACACAAGTTTCCAGTTTATTTTTTTTATCCCACCGAAAAACACAATGCTATGTAACAACGCCATGATAGTGGTGAACGTGCGCGGAAGTGTCAGCGACCCCTGGGCGAGACGGGAGATGACTCCTTGTTCGCGTCTCATATGGACGACCGCCTGCTCCGGCGTAAACACAACACGCTCGTCCAGGACCCCAAAGTACCGCCGCCATATTTTCTGCTGGAACAGCGCAACCACGTCGCCGTGGACCAAGATGCCGAGCTCGTTGTCGCACGGAAACACACTCAGGCTGCGGTCCGTGAAGTTGGACGACGACCGCAGCATCGTGTGGCCATCTTGCAGCACCATGTTGGAGTGCACCTTGATGTGCCGCCCCCGCTTCCCCGGCTCGCGCATGACCCCCACGAATACGCGCTGCCGGATGAACGCGTCGGTGATGCCCAGCTTACCCAGCGTCGCGCGTAAATGGCCGATGGACCACTGCAGCTGTTTACCCGACGTCCAAGAAACGACAGGCGACTCGTCGATCTGGTACTCATTCGTCAGCAGTATGAAATGAAAACGGTCCGTGTTCTGGTGCTGGAACGCGCGATACAGACGGGCACACACCGCCGACAGCACGCTGTTGTCCGTGGACGCCGCGCTGATGCACACCTGCGACTCCATGTGGATGCAACTTCGAGCGCAATCGATCAGGTGCACAATTAAGCGGTGTTCCGTGACGCCGCCCGAAACCAGCGGGAACGGCGCGCTGCGTTGCACCACCGCGTGGAAGTTGTTCTGCGCAAAAGAGAGCATGGCGGGGGTGCACGGCACAGACACGCTGGTTTCGTGCCACGAGTAGTTCTGCGCCCCGAACTGCAACCAGCCCGTACGTTGGCTCGCCACATCGATGCCGCCGAGCATGAATCGCCTGCCGTCGACGCACACATACTTCTGGTGGTGGTTCGAGTAGTGTGTGTTGGTGCACACGTATTTGGCCGCCGCGGGAAGTTTGCCGTCGCCCTGCACCGCACGCACTTGCGCGCCCGGAGGCAGTTTTTGACGGAACTCTGCGAGCGGCAGGTTGCAGTAGGCGGTCTCCGGGTTGTATAGTATGTAGATGGGAACTCGTCTGCTGGATAAATCACGGAATAGAGAAAGCAGTGTGCGGTCGGAGCCGGGTAGTGGTTGTTTTAGGTCACACAAAAAGCTAGAAAAATAAACGAATTGCGTCGCGCTAGCAAACAAATGCATTAGTTCCGCGGCCGACTCCACGCCGTCTGCGCAAAGTCGAATCATAACTTCAGGCAATTAATTTACGCACACACACAATGTTTACTTTTACCACCATGTATGTATTTTTCATGCTATAAAACGCAGTATTAAACGATGCCGCGTTCGCGTGTTTCAAGCAACGTCTTAAAAAAAAGAAGAGAATAACATATAAAAACAACGGGGTTGTTGCCAGGATTGACACAACACATGACTTTTTTTCTACTTCCCGCAGTCATCCTCGGGTTTTGTGTGTTGTGCGCCGGGCCCTCGGCTGTCAATGTAGTACTCGACCATGTGGCAGTGATTGCCATGCTGTACATCTACTATAAGTATTACTATGATAAATGTAGGACGAGCGCTTATGACAGCGACAGCATAAAATCAGAAGACAGCTTGTATTCCAGCGATTCGGAGTCCGACTCGGAGCAGCCCAGTGCTTCGTCTTCCACCGATTCCACAAACTCTTCTAATGTGGACGACGCATCAGAGGATGTGGAAGACGCATCAGAGGATGTGGACGACGCATCAGAGGATGTGGACGACGCATCAGAGGATGTGGACGTCACAAATTTCCCAATTAATGTAAGGGGGTTCACGGTGCACACGCAGCAAGGCTTGGATAGAATTAATGATTGGTATAAGTGGCTGGATGAGGAGTCACCAGAGGAGCCGCAACCACCATTCTCAAACTCAAAGAATAATGCTCAAACACCGCCGCCGTTGTCTGCAACACACATTACCGTGAAGACGCGCCACTCGTTGGAAAACCTGCTGTACAAAGTGTATAACGATAATTGTATGTGGGATGTGCTGGAGCTCGACCCCCGCAGAGACACAATGGAGCCGCGGTTGAACCCTATCGTGGATCACTGGCAAGAACTCGTGCGCAAATTGTTTATCGAAATTGTGCGGTTTGACTTGTGGGTGGTTGGGAACATTGCACAAAAACAGCACAAGTACAGCTATGTTGTAAACACCCTGATTCCCGTGCTTCTCAACTACCCCGACATTTACACAAGTCCCCAGTTATTCCAGTTTGGAACACACAATCAATTCATGAAGGCTGTTATAAAAAAAATGATCGAGTTCGTCAACGACCACGGGATGCTCGAGTCACTGCTTGTCATAGCCAGCATTTTCCCACACTTGGTGCGCGACGAGTGCCACCCTCGAATAACAACGGACGCGTCGTGTCGCACCAGTGTGTTTGTTATGCAACAGCACAAAGATTTTGCACGGCTGGTCGGAAGAATACCACCCGCTCTGTTGCAACGCTTCGAGCTGTAGAGCTGTGCAATAACTAGTCTAGAGTGTTGTATTAATGTAATAATCTCACAGGTAAAAACAAAACTAATAAAACTAAAAAGGAGCCTTTACAGCGTTTGTGCAGATGCACGGCGAGGCGGCGGAGCAGGGCTGTTGCCAGTTACCGCTTATGGGCATACAGCGTTTGGAGTCTAACGTATTGCGGCGACAGTCCATGTTGCTCGAGCAGTACGTGTACGGCGAACTCCACAGCGGTGTTTTTGCGTAGTAGCTGTTGGGCACGCGCGCCGCGTACACCGGGTAAATTTGAAACGGAGTTTGGTACATTTACTTTTTTACTATATACACTTGTTTTTTATTTGTGGTGTTGCTGATGTTTTTGGCTAATGGTATCGTCGTGGATACAACTTAACAAATGAAACGTAATCTCGTTCATATCCGTCACCGGCCAATGCCTCTCCACATCTATATGCAGAAACGTCGCTGGTTCACCTCTTTGCGTTGTCAGTGCCCGCACCTTGCCGACGACACAGTAGTACTTCTTGTGCATGACAATGTCCACGGTGGACTCCTGTGCTGATTTGTAGAAGAAACACGCAATCGAGCCGGTGGTGTCGTTCATGACGATGATGTCCGACAGCGTGTTGCGCGCAGCACATGAGTCGGCCACCGCGATCATCTTGACAAACTGTTCTCCGTTGAAGGGGCGTAGTTTAAGCTGCGTCACCGTCACTGGGATCATCACTTAAAGATAAAATAAAGTGATCAAATGATGTGATTTAACATCAAGTTTATTCCTACCAATCAGTACACTTTGTGTGTTTTGTTTTTTTTTACAAATGAGTAACCGTTTCTTTAATTTCGCTAATGGCCAAGGAGTGGGCGCGCAATGTTTCCTTGATTTCATAAAAGGTTGACATGTACACCAAATCCTTTTCCCGCAGTTTATCTTCGAACGCCACAATCATTTGTCTTTTCTCGTTCTCGTGTTGTCGCACAATTTCAGCCATGCTCCAATTCGACTCGGCGACTTTTGTTTTTACAGGTAAATGGGGTTTAATGAGAGGCATTACGTCAGTGGCAAGCATCATATGTGGATATAATGCAGTAGGTTCGTAAAACTCATGTACGGATGATTCGCGGTACATGAGACACACAGGTTCGTCCATTGGCATTCTGTTTCGGGGTTTATAACTACGGCAATAAATTAATCGTCTTTATTGTCGTTGTACAGCGCGCTAACAAGAGACGTGGTAGTGTCGTGATATGTCACAACGGCAGCCGTACCAGCACCACCAGCACCACTACTAGTCCCACCAGCACCACCACTCACGGGTCTCGTTGCCCGACTGCCACTTGAATTCGTAGGCTTGTTCGTACGTGTAGGCGGTTGCACCGTCGCAAGAGGTTGCACCAGGGGTTGCACCAGGGGTTGCACCAGGGGTTGTACCGTCGCCAGGGGTTGCACCAGGGGTTGCACCGTCGCCGGCGCTGCTAAAGGTTGTGCTGTAGCAATGCATGGATGTAGTGATGATTGTATCGGCTGCGTGGTGTCTTCCGTCGTTGCATCATTTGCGGGTGTCTTCCGCCCGTGCACACTATGGAACGCTTGTATTGTTTCCTCGGCCTTTTGTATCTCTAATAAAGTGCGTTCAATCAGCAGATCAAAGGTAGCGGTTATGAGCTGGTCGCCCGCGTATGTTTTCCGCAAGTTGTGCAGCCCCCCGGTCGCCGCCTTCAGTTCGCGAGCCATACTCGTCACAAAGCCGATGGACGTCTGCGGCGTGGGCACCGCAAAGGCGTGGCGGTCACTGCCAGCCACTGGCGTGTACGCGTGCTGCACCATGTTGATGTAGGTGCCCAGTATACGAATGGCGTCGTTTATCACGCTCTTCAAGTCGTCCATGTTCACCCAGCGCGTCTCCCCCGAGATCCATCGGTAGATCGCCTGGGCCCACCCCGGCGAGTAGATGGAAAAGTTGTTGTTGCGTAGACACAGGCGCTCACCTTCACTTAGAGTGGACACTACTTTTAAGTTGATTATAACCTCGTCTGTTTTGTCAAGCGAATTCATCCAGAAAGCGGTATCACGAAAAAACAAATGAAAACTTGAAATTTCGACTTGGGTTTTATGGTTATGGAAACAAATTAAATTTGCAATGGCGGTCACGTATCCGTTTCGCACATGTTATTATTTTCCATCATACAAACATAAACCGAAACGGCTCAGAAACAACCGGTGTAACCAGTTTGACACGCGCATCAATCGACCCACATGAGCGTTTTGTATCCCCCCGCTACTCGATCGACCCACATGAGGAGCGTTCTGTATCCCTCCGCTACTCAAGCCGTGAAAGCCATTGTGAACAAAGACGAACAGGTCTCAACCGCCTGGTTCTTGAGTTCAGCCGTGGAGTGGAAACTGGTGTTCAAAAGGGCGGACGGGCTGTTTGAACACATTGGCCGTTTCCTCAACCAGGCAGACAGCTTTAAGCGTGTAAGCCTAACGTTCAAGCGCGCCGACATCTCCCACGCCGAGTTGTGTTGGACGGGCTGCTCCCCCGTGGAGTCGCACCGCATCGAAACGGATGAGTGGGATGCCGACGAACATGCAACCGTAAACTTTGAAGCCCGAGGTCTTTTCAAGTCCTGCAACGACTTGTTGTTGTGTGTGCGCACCACCCGCGGCGATCTGTACCCGAAAAAAGACGTGGATGTCCTGTTCTGGAATGGCTTTTTAAAGAAGCGAGATTATAAGGCGCGCTGGGTACAGTCCGAGGTGGGCGTCGGCTTTGGCTACGAGCCGGGACGATTCCTCCTGTGCGCACATGATGAGCACCACGACCATGCTGCACCTTACACGTACGTGAACGTGGCCGTGCATCAATACAATAGCGGATACACGGTCAACATATTACACAACGTGCTGCGAATCATGCAACCGGTTCGTATACACGCGCTCATGCTCACCGACACACGCGACATCCAAACTGTTGACCCCTCGCCAGCCCCCTCGCCAGCCCCCTCGATCGACGGACCTGTCACGCACCCCCCCAAGCCACCCATGGCCGCTGTAACCATGAGATTCTACTACAACGACATGAGTTTGTTTACCAGTGACAACCAAACATGGCTCCACGTGGATCTCCCCGTGCATCAAATGGAGGCAGGGTTTTTCAAAACGGTGGCGTTGGCCGAGGATGAACGCGAGGTGCAAAGCTACAACGTCGCCATGAAGCTGTCGTTCGACTTGCGCGACGCGACGCCAGGGACGCGGACGTGGCGTTTTGCCGATGACATTTTTTACTTCCAGTGTGGCGTGATGCGGAAAATTTAAAGCTGGAAGTTGTTATTATATTCTTTTGCAACTAACAAAACGCACGCGTTGCTTTTTGTAATTTACTACTCGACTACAAACCCCAACACAAACACAATGGAAAATGCGCTGCAAAAGCTACAAATGGAGCCCTTGGTGAACAAAGCCATCAAGGGGGCGGCGGTGGGAGCAGGCATCGGTCTGTGCTGGTGGGTAGGCAAGCAGTTGCTGCCGACAGCGCCCGAAACAACGCCCTTTCGCCAGATCAGCGCCGACGCCAACCAGCTGCTGGCTTCCGACCCCGAGATTCGGGTGCTATGTGAACGCTTCAAGTTATACGCGCGGTTCGACGAGGAGAGTTACGCCCAGCTGCTGCTCAACTGGTCCTACGTCATCAACCTCTACGTCCAGTTGTGTCGCGAAGAAATTAAGCCCAAAATGTCGCACCCCCGACTTGTGGCGGGCTACTGCAGCCAGATCGTGGAGGCGATTCGAACATTACGAGCCGTGGTCGCGTTCCAGACAAAAAACAACCCTTCCAGCCTGCGGGACTTTGACGAGATCGCAGCGGACTTCCAGCGAAACATTAATCAGTACACACACAACGTAACGAAAACTGTCGAGTACCTACAAATCCAGCAACACCCGCACTAACTACCGACCCCCCTCACTGACGCCTAACAGTTTTTAAACTTCTTGTTATCTATTAATTATACTATACATGTTTGTTTCAGATTGTTAGTTATGTAATACCACTAAACAACAATAAATAAAAAAATGTTATTATACTATACTAATTTAAGCGGGGGGGGGGTCGGTGCGCGATGCTTTAAATGTTGCGCGGGGAAAGGGGGCGGAACTCTTTCGTAATCGTGATGTTGCTGGGACTCAGTGGCACGAACTGCAGGAGGGAGCGGGCCGTGCTGTTAATGAAGTTTGTGCCGCGACGGTTGTGTGTAGTAGTAGTACCACCCGTGCTCGACGGATTAACACCAGCAACGGCGTTGGACGACGGTGTACTGTAATCAGCATGTGGTGTACTAAAACCAGCACGCGCTTTGTGCCGAGCGGCGGGGTGCGCGTGCTGTTGGGGCTCAAATAGGGGCGCCACCTGGTATGGACGCCCGCCGAGAGGCGCCACCTCCCCACCAAGAGGCGCCACGAACCGGCACGCGTCGAACATGGGCTCCACTGCCACGGGTAACGCAAACGTCATGGGTCGCACATGCACAGCGGACTCGGCACTTGCACCATCATCGGCACAATCAGCACCATCAGCACCACCAGCACCACCACGGGGCAAGGGGATGACGTCGCAGCAGCCCGTGCCGCCCGGCATCAACATGCCCATCATCAGGTTCTCCGTGACGCCGCTAATCTTGTCGTGCGTGCCGAAAGCCGCGGCGTTGATCAGCACGTCCTGCGTCTCCTCGAAGCTGGCGTGGTGGTACGTGCTGCCGCCCAGTTTGTGCATGCTGTGCCGAGTCATCGCCGTCAGCGTGCCCGACAGCGTCATCACATCCGCCAGCAGCTGCAGGTGCCGCTCGTTCACGTACGCGCCGTCGAACGACAGCACCGCGCGGATCTCGTCCATCAGCACGTGCTGCGCTGCCTCGATGCCCAGCACGTCCAGCACCTCGTGGATGTCGTTGCTAATCGTGCGGCACTTATCCACGAACTGCACCCCCAGCAGCGCGCGCAAGTTGGTGCCGTCCGTGTCCGCCATCCACTCCTTCACCCGCACCAGCTGCTCGTCCGCCCCCACTTGCGCCACGTCCTGCTGGTGCACCATCACCCGCCCCAGACCCGGCACGCCGTGCACCGGCATGTTGTCCAACAAAAAGTCATGAATCGTCTTTAGCGACGCGTACTCCAGCTGCGACCGCTCCTCCTCGTCGATCCCCCCGTCCGTGTCGCTCAGCAGCGCGTCCAGGTCGTCGATGCGCAGCCGAATGCACCAGTTCAACATGTTCACCTCGGAGCACATGATTTGCGCGGTGTCGCCCATGTACGCCTGCAGCGCGCTGGCCACGTGCTGCACATCCAGGTGGATGCTCGCCAACACCTCCCGGTCCAGCACGAACCGAATCAACCACTTGGTGTACACCGGCGGCGGCGTCGTCGTCGGACGGCACTCGCGGTACAGCATGCTGTACGCATCCACAAACGGCCGGTCCTCCACTATGGTCGTCGCCCACATGTCGCTGTCCAGCTGCACGCTGCTCGTCAACACCACGCGGTTCAGCAACGTGTACTGCAGCGCCGCCCCAAACGCCGCACTCATCTTTTCATTGGAGTTGTACGGGTGCTCGAAGAAAATGCTGGCCGACGGCGTCTTGATGTTGCGCGACGTGTCGATCAGCTCCTTCAGCCGCGGCACGCCCAGAGTCACCGCTTTCTCAGCCACCCCCGCCGTGTGGAACGTGTTCAGCGTCATCTGCGTGCACGGCTCGCCAATGGACGCCGCGCCCAGCGTGCCCACCATCTCCCCCGGCGCCGTCAACGACTTGCGGTACATGTGCACCACCTGCTCCGCGCACCACGCCACCGCCGCCACGGGCAGCCGGTGCACCAGCAGCAACGTGCGGAGACCCAGCAGCGAGCGCAGGTACGCCAGCGTCGTGAACGTCGCCGTACCGCGTCGCATCGCCCCAATCTTCGAGTAAGCCGCGCGCATCAAGCACGTCACTTGGCCGGGGCGCACCGCGTCGCTAACGGCCCCTCGCGCCACGCCGAACCGCGTCACCGCCGTGCCCAGCAGCCGCTGCACGCAAATGGTCACGAACACCGTGGCGTCGGGCGCGTTGTTCAGCTTGCACTTGGCGGCGCGCATCGCATCCCTGTCCGCGCGCAGCTGGCTCAGTTCGCGTCGCACCGCCGCCTCCCACTGGGGCCACGACTCAGCCGGCGCGGCGGAGCAGCCCTGCAGCTCCGGCCACGTGAACGCGTACTCGTCGCGCAGCTGCTGGTTCGACAGCGTGAAGGTGCGCAGCGTCTGCTTCTCCACGTACACCGCGTCGAAGCTGTCGCCGCCGTAGTAGAACTGCACGATCTGGTCCTTGGTGTTGCGCACCGTGTGGTCGTACCGCACCTGCAGCCCCTCCTCGGCCTTGACCAGTCGCCGCTGGATGTAGCCCGTCGACGCCGTCTTGACGGCCGTGTCCACCAACCCCTCGCGCCCCCCCATGGCGTGGAAAAAGTACTCCTGCGCCGTCAGCCCCGTGCCGTACGAGTTGGCCACGAAGCCGCGCGACTCCGCCGTGGTGTCGCCGCGCGCGTAGCACGGCAGGGTGCGGTCGTTCACGTCGCGCGCGATGCGGCCGCCCTCCACGCTCTGCTGGCCCACGCACCCCAGAATTTGCGCAATGTTCACCGCCGACCCCTTGGCGCCCGACTGCACCATGGTCAGCACGTTGTTCGTGGGCGCCAGATCTTGCTGCACCACCGCCCCCGCGCGGTTCAACACCCCCGTCATGAGTTTCGTCATGCACCCCTCCATGAGCACCGGCAACTTGTCGCTGCGACTCGCGCCCGCCAGCAGCTTGTCGCCGTACGCCAAGCACCGGTCGATGGACGCGTTCACCTTGTCGTGCGTCTCCCGCTGCATCATGCAGTCGCCAATGCCCACGCTGAAACCGCGCACCTGCATGAACTCCACCAGTATGCGCTGCGCGTCGCTGATGAAGTTCGCCGCCACGTGGTTGCCAAAGTCCTTCACCAGCACGTGGATGATGCCGCCGGCCGACGTGCCCATACTCTTCTTGCACAGCGAGCCCGCACACAGCACACCCCGCCGGATCACCACGCACCGCTCCTGCATGTCCAGCACGCCGCCCTTCGCCACCTCCACGCCGTCCGCCGTTCCGCTGCGCACCACCATCTGCAGCGAGAACACCGGCAGCAGCAGCGAGAACAGCTGCTTGCCCGTCCACAGGGGGCGCGGCTTCAGCACGGCGGGCGGCGGCAGGTTTAGTTGTCCCGGCATGCGCGGATCCACGAACAGCGGGTACTTGATGGGCATCACCATCTGCATGATCTGTTCGCGCGTTAAAAAAGTGTCCCTCTCCGTCAGCAGCATCACCGACACCAGCGAGTCCTGCACCAGCCCGATGATCGGCTTGTTGGACTGCGGCGAGATCAGCTGCGTGCGCACACACATGAGCTCTTGCGCTTCCGCCACTGCTTCCACCGTGCGCAACACGTGCAGGTTCATCTCATCGCCGTCAAAGTCCGCGTTGTACGGCGTCGTGTCACAAACCGGCAGGCGAAACGTCTTGTCCTGGATGATGCGCACTTGATGCGCCATAATGCTCATGCGGTGCAGCGACGGCTGGCGGTTGAACAACACCCAGTCGCCATCGCGCAAATACCGCTCCACCACCCACCCCGTCTGCAGCTTAAAGTCGTGGCTCTTATGCTGCTCCTTGTACAGCGTCAGGTCTAGCAGCGTGCCGTCGTGCATCACCACACCTGCAGCGCCGAACAGGTGGTCGGGCCCGTTCTTCACACGCTGCTGCAGCTCCGCCATGTTTCGCTCGTTCACGCGCTCGGGGTACGTCAGGTGTTGCGCGATGATGCGCGGCACGCCCACCTCGTGAATATCGTACGTTGGTGCCGGCGACACGACGGTGCGTGCCGAGTAATCGACGCGCTTGCCGCCCAGTGTGCCTCTGAACCGCCCCTTTTTGCCTTTGAGACGCGCAGGAACAAGTCTTAGCGGCCGGTTGCTGCGCTGGCTGCCGTTGCCCGTGGCCGCGGGCGCGCCTGTAAGCGAGTCATGGTGCATGAACTGCACGAGGTGCTGCTGCAGTACTTCCCACGCGTTTTTGATGGCGGGGGTCAGCGGCCGCATGAAGAAGGGTTGCGTCCCGGTGCCAGCGGTGCTAATGGCCGTTTCTAGCACAAGGTTGGCCTTGATTATTTCTTGAAGTTTCAGGGTGATGTCGTCCTGGCCGCGCGCACGACTACCGTCGGTGGCCATGATCGACGGGCGCGAAATGGGTGGGGGCACTTGTAGAACGGTGAGGATAAGCCATTCTGGTCGCGCGTACACGTGGTTGATACCCAGCAGCTCTACTTCGTCGTCTGGGATAAATTTGAGGATGGCGCGGGCCATGGCGGCGGTGAACGGACGAGACGCGAACTCGAACTCCTGCTCACTTTCGAACTTGTCCTTGGCGCGAAACTCCGTCTTGATTTGACACGACGCGCGGATTTGCGTGTACTTCGCCTGCGGCCCGTTGCAGTGCATGCAGAAGTGTTTGGTTTTACATAAATTAACCATCATGTTCAACCGGTCTTTTGGGTCGCAAGTTTGGAATCGGCTGTCGTTCGCCCGCGGGTCGTGCGCGCAGTCGATGAGCAGCCGCGAACAGAAGAAACAAACACACCGCAAAATTTTCACCACGATGTTAATCATGGACACGTGATACAAGGGCGCTGCCAGTTCAATATGGCCGAAGTGACCGACACAGCTCAGCACATCGTTCTTGCAGGTACCACACGGCAAACGGCGGTCGGATGTGCCCATGCGCAGGTCATTCAACCCACCAAAACTCGGGAGCTGGCGCACGTACAGTGTTGTCTTGGTGACGTGCACAACCGACTGGCGTTTCACTATTTCCGGATTCAAAAGTCCAAATTGGATGTCAGTGACGCGGAGCGACGGAACAGTTTCGAGTAAAGACACACACGTTGTCATGGAGACACAAACTAAAACTAATACACCCCAACAAGAAGCGTGCACATTACCGCGGTAGTATTTTATTTTTTATTTTTTACGTTATCTTCCTTGCGGAAGGTCTGCTGTTAGCGGAAGGTCTGTTAGCGGAAGGTCTGCTAGCGGAAGGTCTGTTAGCGGAAGGTCTGCTAGCGGAAGGTCTGTTAGCGGTGGAGTCGCAAGCGCTACGGGAAGGGGTTTGGGGTGCATCCGTGCAACCCCACGGTTTGCTGCACCATAATGGGTACTGGAGCGCCCTTCTTGCGGCATTTGGTGTGCCCGATTCCGAGTGCATGGCCGATCTCGTGGTTGAGCACGTACGCGCGGTAAGCCGGGAGAGACAGCTCTGATCGGTCGTCGTTGTACTCACGGTGCCACCGTGCTTCGTTGATAAAAATTTCACGGGTGTCCATGTTGCACACTGATAATCGTTTTTGCGCAAAGTCGGGAAACAGGGAATTCATTATGTGCTGCGGTGTTAGTTCAATAATGATGTTCAGCCGGCCTCGCGGGCGCACGGGGCGTGCCGTTGGTGCGATAACAAATGCGACTTTGTCGAACTTGGTCCATCCTTTGGGGTGCATTATAAGCGGTACAGCAATGGATCTGAACATGAGGGTGCTGGTGCGACAATCGGGGTGTGTGGCTAAATAAATGGTGTATTGTTTCATGCGGTTATTTAATGTAATGTATTATTTTATAGCTAAATAAGTAAAACACACCCCACGTCAATAAAATATGTCGTCGTCTTCGTCTTCGCGTTTGCTCGAGTACCGCCAAGTAAGCAAAACACTCGTGAACAAACTTCAGACAAACAGGTGCGCTGAAAATTACGATTTGTTGAACATCTACATGGAGGCTGTTGTGGCTAACATGCCGCCTGGCTTCATATCCATGATGGAAAACATCATAGGAGACGTCGAAGTGGCCAACACGAACAAACTGATGCTGGATGTCAAACAAATACTGCAGCACAACCGCGTGATCAAAGAAATGCAGAATGAAAACCAGATGTTGAAGCAACGACGCGGAGAGGAACACAAAAAAAAGCAGCAGGAGTTGTTGGTGTACTGCTGCAACAAAGTTGTGACGCCGCTGGTGGCAATTTTGTGTAAGGAGCGCGAGCACCACGTGCTCATCCTGGAAAACATAGTGCAGGAAATCGGCAAGATGGTTGGAGATGGGGAGCACCCCTTTTACAAAATGGCGCAACAGATCTATGTGGATCGAGTGGCGAGCAACAACGAGGGGATGGCGGAAGATGCCATCGTGTTGCAACAGTGCTCGTGAATAAAAGGCGTTCGAAAAAACCAATAAATTGAATTTATGCACAAATTAATAAACCGAGTACTAGATAAACCCGTCACCGATGAACCCAGCACCAGTCGTTATCGAGAGTGCCGTAAGTGTTACCAAATCCAACACTCCCCCCAAAAATGTGTTCACGACCAAAAATGCGTGGAAGTTTAAAGTAGCGCTTGTGATGTTGGCGGTAGTTTTTCTGTACTTTACCATTATGAAAATGAACAAAAAAAAGAAAGCAAGTTTAATTGTTACCACAGCAGCGCCCGCGGACGGAAAGGCCAACAACGATTCACGACCGCCACCCGAAAAAGTTCAATAAATAGACAATACCACTTGTTTATACAAAAAAAATGCAAAAAAAAAACCACCCAAGGTGGTTAAACCTTGGGTGGCGGGTTTGTTTTGAAAAGACAATTAGCACACGCGCACAACAGCACAATAAACACACGTTTTCATAATCTTACCTGGGTCGATGGGTCTTCGCTTGAATGGGGAGGGACGGTCGCCACGAGTCGTCGTTGGATGGAGGAGAGATAATGTGTGTGCGCCTCGCTGGACGGATGAGGGAGAAGAAGGTGCGCCTTGAGTCTTCACTGGGGTGGTGGATGTCTTCTTGAGTCTTCGTCGGTATCGAGTCTTTTTGAGTCTTCACTTGGGGGGTGGATGTCTTCTTGATGTGTCTCGAGGCTTGGCTGGAACCGTCTTCGCTTGGATGGAGGAGAGGAGGTGCGCCTGGTATTCGAAATTTTCGCTACCTTGTAGCCCTACCACCTCGTAACATAGAAAAAGACATGGAAACAGGGTGTCTGCACGCTACAACAAGGAATCGTCACAGTTTTAACGAGCAGAATCGAACTATTTACCTTTATATTTGGGTTGTGCCATTCTTCATGTTCTTGCGTGCGCGCGCGGATGTTCGCCTCCCGATCCGTCCGTGCCTCCGGATCCGTCCGTGCCTCCGTCATGTACAGCGCACAGAAGGTAACGAACAATACGTATGAACGTTGATTACAAATGTCGGTTACAGTCGGTCACGGTGCGTACGTACATGGGGATGCCGGGTGTTTTGTTTTTTTTATTCTTACAAACTATTTTAAATAAAGTTTACTCTTTTTTTAGTTTTTAAACGAACGGTTTGGACGCTTATCATTTATTCATAATCACGGCGATACTTTTTACATAATGACTTCGTTGTTTCTACCAGTTCAGCCCATTGACGAAATAGCAACCGAAATAGAGACGATGGATGCTTTTTTTAATCAACATGTTTTAAAAACGACACGACGCGGGGCAATACATGCGGATGAAGCGGAGGCAGCCGTCACAGTTGAGACCGCTAATGCATCGGCGGGTGTCGAGGGCGTGAATGCCGTGGATGCCGTCGAGGGCGTGGGCACGGCCGTGAAGGTCTCGACAGTTGTAAAGAAGAAGAAGGCGGTGCCCCTGATTGTTCCGGTGACTTTAAAAACCAAGGCATTACAAAAAAGATCTGGTGTTAAAGACAGCGGCAAAGACAAAGACCGCAAAACCCAAAAACTTCGGAAAGACGCGTCGACAAGAAAAACATTAACGTCGAAAAGAGTTCGGACACCGAGAGGGGTGTTAACAATAAAATCCAAAGTGGAGGACAACTACGCGTTTATTAAAAGCATCGATGAGTTGTTATTAAACTAAGTTGTAGGCAAAGTCTTTCAAATAAAAAGCGACGTACTAAAATCTACGCGTACAATCAAATGAATACCACGCATCCTCAAACGTGCCCACACCGAGTTTGCTCCAAGGGCTTTGTCTGTATAAAATACGCGCAGCCATGCAAGACAACAGCTGACTGCAAGCCTGAATCATGCTGCGTCGTTTTAGACCTTGACATTGTCGACAGCAATATTCCAGGGAGGTTACTACCGGAAGCCTCTATTCAAACGTGCGGTGACAGCTCCAGTCTTTATTGCGGCAGTGGCGTGTGCGGACGAACCGTTCCGAACTGGGATAACTACGTTTAAATGGAACTACGTTTAAATGGAACAAACTACGTTTAAGTATTACATGTCGTGTGGTGTGGGTGTCGTGTATATTTATCGCGAGCTAGTACTACTGCTGCTTTGTTTTAGCAGAACAGGCGTTGCCCCTGGGTGAGCAGGTCTGAAGCACGTTACTGCAGCACACAGGAGGCGCCGACGTGTCCGCGTTGCAACACGTTTGGCTGGCGAAGCAGTCCACGTCCGCGAATGGAGCAGTGGCCGCACACTTCACCATGGGTTGGTTCGCCATGCACGCGTTGGATTGCGCGCCACAGTCGGATCCAGGGGAACAGCAGGCCGGCGCGCCCTCACTCTGGTTGCAGCAGCGCTGGTTGGCTTTACATATTACCGCGTCGAACAGTTGGTGCGGATCTTCGCAAATGTACGCGCACGCCTTAAGTTTGTCCATGCTCGCACAGCTGGTCGCCGAGCAATAGGCCGAGTAGATGTCGGAGGAGTTGGATAAGCAGCAGTATGGTTTCTCCGCCGGGCAGTCGCACTGCGGGTCGCGCGAGTAGTGGCCGTCAACCCATGCGCCCTTTTCGGGTGTAGCTGTATAGCACGGATTGTTTACGCAACACTTCGCTTCCAGGTCACACATGGTGGCTTCCGGGCAGTCCGTGTCCGCGTCACACACCAAACACTGCCGACAGACGCCGGTGATATCGCGGTCGCTCAACCGGTTGGTCGCGTCGCCACTCCTTTGGTTGATTTTGTTGGCATCTTTGGAGCAGTATGTTTTGATGGTGTTTGTCATCAGTACGTGCGGGTTCTTCTCCAGCAGCGCGTTTTTCTTGACATACAGTGCCCACGGACTTAATCCGGGGAGTGGTGGCTGGCTGATCCATAACGGCGTCGGCTGCAGCCCATACTTGATCATGCCGTACGAGTTATAGGCCACACAATCCTTGTTGGTGTCGCACGCCGCGCGCAACACCGTTTCGTTGTCTTGTGGGTGCATCGGGTTAAGGTCGTACCCGTACGAGTCGACCCCGGGCACTCGGTAGTACGGGTTAGTTGAGGCAATCGTCAAACAATCGGCGTCTGTCGCGCACTCCCCTTTTTCACAACACCCTTTGATGTTGCAGAACTCGTCTTTGTTGCGGCAATCCAGTTCCGACGTACACATGGCGCACACAGCACCTTCCCACGGCAATGTCGTGTACTCCCCGTTTTTTGTTTTTTGGGTTTGCATGGGGAAGTTGGACGAGAGCGCAAGCCTCATCATTTCCAAGTTTATTAAAGGTGGACAATAAAAATTAGTAGTCGCCACAATGTCGCAAAAAATGTAGCACTTGTTAGTTTCGATCCAACGACCTGTGGGTTATGGGCCCACCGCGCTTCCCCTGCGCCAAAGTGCTGTCGGCCCACGCACTTTGTGGAGTGTGGTGCTACTCGTCAAGGCACGTTTGTGGCGGCACACTATTAAAATTAAAGGCACATGACTCACCGGTAGTGACCGTACGACGCGGCCCGCTTGGCCATGCCGTTGTAGCTGGTGAAGCCATCGCTGGACTGGACGTTGCCCAGCGTGGAGCTGTTTATGCGGGGGCGAGCGGACGCGGCATCATCCTCGTCGATGTAGACCACTGTGGGATTACGCATCGCCCACAGCTCCGACGCCCTGTTGGGGATGACCTCGTACACAAGCACACTGCCTTGCTGGCGCGCCAGTCCCTGGTTCTCCAGCATCCCCACCGAAATGCCGCCCGGGTTGCCGTAACCGGCCGCAGTGCTGGGCGCAAACGGTCCGACCGCTTGCCTATAACTACCAACGTTGGAATTGGAGAGGCGGTAATCAGACACGGGGTAAACGTAAGCCATCGGAGAAAGTACTGCTATATATTTATTCTACACGAAGATATAAAAAAAACAGCAATGTCGTCTCACACGTTCACCTACACCAGCACTAGCACCGTCGGCCAAAAAACACAAAAACGCTTCCGCGTGCCGCCGCTCGACCAGACACAGCTCATTTCAACGCCGGACGCGACGGGCATCGCCGATGTGGTGGCCCTCAGTGTTATTCCTGTGAACGCGTCGCTGTGCAACACGATCGCAGTGACACCGCCGCCGTCAACATTCGACTTTCGCCAAGAGTTTGCGGATTTCCTCAGTCCCATTATCAATCAGGGCACGTGCGGCTCCTGCTGGGCCATCGCGTCCACGCAAGCCCTTTCCTCCCGGTTCGCCATCATCCGCAACCAGAAAGTCAAGCCGCTCTCGGCCGCCTACATGCTGTACTGTGCGCGCGACACCTTTTCCACGACCAAAGACGTCAGTTACGGCTGCACAGGCGGCTCGCTTGTTGACGCGTACTGGTTTTTCAATTTAAACGGAATCGTGTCAGCGGCGTGCTTGAAGTACGACGCGCTCGGCGACTGGGACCCTACAAGCGAGAGCAACACGGATTTACGGACGGGCACCGTGCGCACCAAGGAGGGCGGCGACATGACAGAGACAAGAACGCACGTGTCGTGTCCGATGCTGGAGTGCCCCACCAAGGAGGGCGGCGACGACGCGTCCGAGGAGCAGCCGTGGCTGTTCAAAACGGCCATTTCCTACATCGTAGCCGGCACGCCCTCTCAGAGCGGCGGCAGCGAGGCCAACATCCGCCAGGAGATTTGGAAGAACGGACCCGTGTCCTCCGGCTTCCAGGTGACACAAGACTTCTTCACCTACTGGAAGGGGCTGCTAGAGCAGTCGTTGGTTGGCGTCGCGCAGATCTATGTGCCCGGCAAACCTGACGACCTCAACAACCCCGTCATGGGTAATCACGCCATTCAAATTATCGGCTGGGGCGACATGCAGGGCACTCGCTTCTGGATCATCGCCAACTCGTGGGGTGCCACCACACAAGAGCTGCAAAACTACGGCAACAACGGGTACTTCATGATGCTGCGCGGCACCAACGCCGCCGCCATCGAATCCAACGTGGTGGGCGGCATGCCCAAAGTGCACCCCCAGGTCATTAGTGCACTGGGAACGCCGGCCTTTCTCAAAGATCGAGAGATGTGCAGCATCATCCGCTACGAAATCAACACCCAGACTCTCATGGCGCTGGATGCCGGCAAGTTCGTTTCGTTGCCCGATGTGCGCAGCGAGTACGAGTTCACACTGCCTCCACGCAGTGCGCTAAAGATTCCACAAATCAACGAGTTCACCACGTGCCCCGCGGACAGGCCCGCCAAGTGCATGTACACCGGCGCGTGTGTCGTCGCACAAAAGGAGTGCGGCATAATGCGCGCCACCGGCGGCAACGTGGCGACAAACACCATTGTGAACAACCAACTCGCCGGGTCGCGCGAGCTCCAGGGCAAATATTTGCAGCACCATTTGGCTCGACACGACAAGGACATGACAAGCGCCGCTCCCCTTTATTTTACGTCGTACGCATGGTGCCCCGCCAAGTCCACCACGTCTACTACGTCCACCACGTCTACTACGTCCCCCACGTCTACTACGGCGGTGGTGGTGTACGCGCTGTTGCTTTTCGTGCTGCTGGTACTGGTGGGTGTCATGGCCATAGTTATTATTAACAATAAAAAAACACAAAGAGGGGCGGCGCAAAAATAGTCACGGGGACATTCATTATATATTATACCAATTTCCGCACACATGTTTGCATTCATCAACTTTCAAGCCAGTTGTTATATTGATGCAGTGCTCGTGGCGCTGTTTCTGCCGTCGTACAACAACTACTTTACCACCATGTTGTTTGGACCATTGTCCACCAACACTAGTCTAACTCGAGCGCTGTTCAACGAGATGGAGCATTTTAAAATCGCAAGAAGGGGGTGGAAGTGCCAGGCGTTTCGACGCGAGCTCATGTTGTCGGCCGCAGAGTTCTCCAACCATTCGCCCCATTCTGCAGTGGACTTTGTGCGACACCTCTTTGCAAGTTGTGCCATCCGCGACACGCTCACCACCTTCCAGACCAGTACAACGCTCATGAAGCGCCGCGAGGAAACCGTGGACATCAAAGACGATTTGAAACAGCTCGTCAATGTGTGGATGGTGACACCCATAAGTCACAAATGGAACCACGCGAACGCGGACACGTTGACCAGCGCAGAAGATGTTGGCGAGCGCACCATGTTTATGCGCGACGCGACGCAGACCTCTTTCTTGCTGCAAAATATTCACGGTGACAGGCGGCGCATCAACCCGCCGGAGACGAGCTCCATCTTCCTGTGCCAGCTGTCCGCGGACGACGACGACGTCACGAAACGCGTGCTCATATCGCGCCAGTTGTTGCCGCACCTGGAGAGTACGGGCGACGATTATGAGGGCGAGGTGCTCGTGAAGATTAATGCCACGCGTCTACTGTCGTGCCCCGTGCTAATCATTGAAGTGGCTCGGCTGGTAACCTTTTTCGATGCCCGCACGCGGCGCACGGTGCGGCAAAAACAAAACGCCACTGTTGACTACGGCGTGTTTGACTTTGTGCTGCGCGAGTGGGTGCTAAACATTTTCGGCAAATATTATCGCTTAGTAGCCGTTGTGTGCCACCTGGGCGCCAACACCAGCAACGGCCATTACGTCACTTTCGCGGAGAACAGCGAGTCGCAGTGGTATTTTCATGACGACATGACTCCCGGCGGAAAGCTGCTGCCCATGGACGCCGAGTCGCTGGAATCGTCGACCACGCTGCCGCATCCAGGCACCACCGGAGAATTGTTTTTTTATGTCCCGTGCCATGTATGAGCTCCACATTCTACAGTCCCACATACAACTAGTTCAAACATTTGAAAACATTCCAATTTATTCTAAAACAATAAACCAAACATGAGCAGTGCTTTGACCTTGCGTAATAGTGTTAGCGAGAACGGTACTACACCCACCGACCACGATGCGCCACCGTCCAGTGCGTGCAAAAGTTACGTTTATGTGTGGGAGCATAACAACCAGTACATCGCGGCGCATGTGGTGAACCACGCGCTGCCCATGCAAACCACAGCGTTTAAAGCCATCAGCATTTTGCTGAAGATGGTTATCATAAACTCCCTGGATTGTAGCGGTACGGCAGTGGATGAAGTTTCGCAGGTACAGGAAATCGAGCGCGAAAATGTCAAAAATGTTATACTGCTGCATTATGTGCCGCATCACCGCGTGCTGGACTTGACGCTGCTGGACACGAGCGTCGCAGCTGAAGAAAATACGCCGGCGCTGGCAGCACTAAATGAAAGTGCGCAAAACAACGGCATCCACCCGTTCCTCGCCGAGATGAACGAGACAGTCAACGCCCAGGGACTTAATGGAAAAATGTGTATTGAATTACGCTACGACAACGTGTCGGACATTGCGGACAACACGTTCTCCTATGTCTTGGACGCCAAACAGCCGCTGTCCCCCACGCCGGAACTGCAACTGTTTCTCGACTTTGTGAAAAACAATAAACAACGCTAATTCAATCTATCTAAGTTCATTCATACCAAGAGACGCTCATCCACTCGCCTATATAAATCCTGCATTTCGCTATCCATCGCGTACTCGTCGTACACGTCCATCGCCGCCTGATCGCGCGCCGCGGTTGCGTCGTCTGCATTATCCCTGGTACTGCACTGCACAAACGCGGATGTGAGTTGGTCGCTGCTGTCCAAAAACTTGGCTCTCGCGAGTTCAAAGGAGAAGGTGCTCATGACAGCCGCATTGGATGCGATGGCGGGCTCCGATTGTAGCACATTTTCAATGCAGCGATGCTCCCGCATTTTCTTGAGTGCGTTTACAGGTCCAATCTTCGGTAGCGACGTGTTAAAGTCGGTTCCGCACAGTATGCTAAAGTCCACAAACTCCACGTACGACAACTGCAGCGCCTCCAGAATGGCGCTCAACTTTAATTCCAACAGGGGGTAACTACTGGAGCCCAGGTTGCGCAGTAGCACGGGAGCGCCACAAACCAGTGTGTCGTAGTCTTCACTAACTACAACATCTACCGACCCCTGCACCGCCAACCACGCACACGCTTTCTCCGCTTCTCCCGTCGCTTCGTAAAAGGGTATCGAGTGTGCAGCCAGTATTGCCTTCAAATTCACCGAGTGTATGGGCTTCACCACGGTCACGGCGGTGCGCAGCCGATGGATCTCCTGCTCCGTCTCGCGCACACACGCTAGCAGTTCGGACGCCGACGCCACTTGCAGTTCGGACGCCGACGCCACTTGCAGTTCGGACGCCGACGCCACTTGCAGTTCGGACGCCGACGCCACTTGCAGTTCGGACGCCGACGCCACTTGCGCGACGGATTTCGCCAGCGACTCTGTCAGCACGCTTATTTTGTTCTCGCGCAACTCGGTTGCACGTGTCGTCTGCACGCGGCGTTTGGCGCGCTCGCGCTCCTTGCCCACATGCTCACCCGCGCCGTCGAATATGTACACGCATCTTATGCCGTAACGTTGCAGCATGCGGTATTGACAAACGAACTTGTCCAGAAAGTTGTAGTCGTCGTCCAGCTCTTTGCAGTACGAGAATTTGTACAGGAAAATGGACACGTCAATGGCAAACCGTTTTCCGGCGTAGTCGCTTAATGTGCAGCTGGTGTTGAACAACTCGGGGTGTTTGTCTCGTAGCAGTTTGGACAACCCCTTGACTCCCATGCTTGCGTGCGTGCTTTTAATTGTTATATACAAAACGCAGCATCAGCAACAAACATACACGTGTGTATGAATCACAAAAATTTTGTGTATGAATCACAAAAATTTTTAGTATGTCTTCAAGCTTGACGAATGCGCGATTCGTTCCAGCCGGTTCAATGTGGGGTTGATAATGAGCACGCGGAAACTAAGCCACGACAGCATTCGATACAAGTAAAAGACGTACACGAAAAACTGGATTGCTGTTAGAAAGGCGTAGAAGCGTTGTTGCATCAACACCTCACAGTGGTAGGTGTTGAGTATCCAGAACTGTGATGATGTGCCCGGTGATATTTTTGCGCACATGTCTTCCATCGCAATGCCCTCCCAGAACCCCAAACCGTGAAAGGCGGGCCCTTTGAAGTACAGCACATTAAGCGGCTGCACGATCAACAACGCATGGGTTTTATACACTACATTTTCGAAAACTAAAAGCGCTCTATGCAAAAAATCGTACATATGCAAATGGACGGCAACAACTACCTGCGGCAACGAAACGACCCACGCAAACATTATTACTTACCTCTGGAATCCTTTATTGTATTACTCAGAAAAAAAAATATACCATCCATTAGTTAACACCTGGTTTTATTGACTAGACTGATATCAGGAAACACTATGCGGCATGACAGATGATGGCACAGTGGCAGTGGTGGCGGCAGTTGGGGTAATGGCGGTTGACGGGTTGAACACCACTTTGATGTTTGTCGGGTAAATAAAGACAGACTCGCGAGGGGCGCGTGACAGCTGCCGCCGTTTCTTCTTTTTAGTAATAGACGAGGGCGGCCCCTTGACGTAAACGCCGCCAGGAAGCCCGCCAGGACACGGCTCCAGCGGCAGTTTGGTAGATGTCGCTTGGTCTTTCTCGATGCTTTTGATGTTGAACTGCGCGTAGTCCAGCACGCCGTAACGCGACGCCCAGAAAAAGAAATTAAGCTGCCCCACCGTTGACTCATACATCACAGCGTTTTTGGTTGCGCAGTGCTCCATGGGTGTGGTCGTCGTCGGCTTGTCCATGTGGAAGTAGATGCGTTTACCTCGCCTGAACGGGTCAAAGTTCTTCCGCTTATGGTTCCACAACCAGCTTTTGTATGACCGGTAGATGTTCACAATCACTTCCGGACAGTTCGGCGGCTTGATGTTGTAAATGACTGGAAACTTTTTGGCGTAGTTCGTTACCAACCAGTCCAGCGCGCGCAACGACAGACCGCCGTCTTTCGTAATGATCGGCAACAACACGGTGCGCAGCTTCTCCACCGAAAAATAGTCCTGGATTTTCTCCAACGTGTAAATCTTCTTCTTGCACAAGTAGCCCTCCCACGAAAACCGACCCACGCTGTTCATGCTCGCAAAACTATGATGCGCGCACACAACCCTAGTGCAAACAAAATAAAATTTGCATTAAACTTTTTATTATTAATACGCATTAGTCAATGCAACTTTCATGGTAAATCCACCTCCTTCCTTCCGCATTAAAAAAATCGCGCACCCAAATGATGTCCGCCGAGCAGAGTCGCGTCGCCGAACATATTGCAGCAGGACTAAACGTGTTCCTCACGGGCGGCGGCGGCGTCGGCAAGTCTTTCATCATAAACTCCGTGGTAGCCAGCGAGCGGGACAAGGGGCGAGTGGTCGCGGTGTGTGCCTCGACGGGAGCCGCGGCTGACCACATCGGCGGCACTACGCTGCACTCGTTCCTGGGCCTCGGACTTGCGACGGATCCACTCCCGCAACTCATTGCAAGCCTTTCCCTCAAAATAAGACAGCGGTGGCAGCGCACCGACTTTCTCGTCATCGACGAAATCTCCATGGTGGATCCCGTCTTCTTCGACAAGGTCGACGGCGTCGCGCGCTTCATCCGGCGCCAACCCAGCGCGCCCTTTGGCGGCATACAGCTCCTCCTCTCCGGCGACTTCTTCCAACTACCACCCGTCATCGCGCCACCAGCAGGCGCCGAGGGACACGGGCGCAAGCGTGCCGCCAACACCAACGAGCCGCAGCCCGACACGCTTCTCTTCTGTTTCCAAACACGCGCGTGGACCGAGGCCGTGCAGCAGACGGTGGATCTAAAGTACTCGTTCCGACAGGCAGGCGACACGGCTTACTACGAGTTGCTGACGCGCGCACGGGTGGGAGAGTGCACCGTGGACGACATCGACTTGCTTGTAGGCCAAATCAACGCGGACCTGTCCGAGGCGGCGCGCAACGGAATCCAACCCACGCGAATGCACGCGCGCCGCACCAACGTCGATCTCATAAACGTTGAAAAACTCAAGGAACTCGGCGACGCAGAGGGGCACGTCTACACCGGCCACTTCAGCTACACCGTGCAAGCCAAACGAGGGCGCGAAGAGGACATCGCGCTTAGCTCCATTGACGGACCGTCGATCGCGCTTAGCTCCACGACACGCCAGGCCAAGGTGACGCAACTGCAACAAAAAGTGGCAGCCATGCAGGCGTACAACAACACACCCACCAAAATAGAGGTCGAGCTGCGCGTCGGGGCCCAAGTCATGCTGCTCTGCAACCTGGACGTCGCCAACGGTCTGGTCAACGGCTCACGCGGTGTCATCTGCGGCTTCTCCTCCGCCACCTCGGGCACGGCGCCGCCGCAACCCATTGTCAAGTTCGCGCGCGGCGACGCCGAACTGGTCATCCAGAGTTACTCATGGGAGTACAAACAGGACAACATTGGCTCTGTGTTCTTCAACCAGATACCGCTGCAACTCGCGTGGGCGATCACCATCCACAAGGCGCAGGGGCTGAGCCTCGACTGCGTGGAAATGGCGCTGGACAAATCGGTGTTCGAGCGCGGACAGGCGTACGTGGCACTGTCGCGCGTACGCTCGCTCGCGGGACTGCGGCTGCTCAGTTTTAAACCCGCGGTGATCGTCGCCCACCCGCTGGTGATACAGTTTTACAATTCCATTTCATCTTGATGCACTCAAATATATCCGTTGCATTGTAATACAAATTTGTTCAAACACTACTTTAAAAAAAGACCCTGTACAAGTATATATTATATATGCTGTCATACCGATCGCACTACGCTCAGGGAGAAATGGGTATACAAAACAGCAACCGGTTTGAAGTGCTGACTAGCACGGACTCGTCTGACGAGGAACATCAACACGACCACGCGCCGCCGGCATGGAGAGCGCCACCGCGCACGCGCCCTGCTGTCAAACCGTTAAAAAAGGCAAAACCACCCTGCACCATACAACAAACCTACCAGTTGATAATGGGCAGCGAACCCATTACTAACGCGCTCAGTGTAGCGGGCACGTACAGCTACACGGCCAACAACGTCTGGGGGGAGCCGCTCATTAACGAGAGCAACCACATGCAGCGCTCCGTCTCTTTTTTCGGACGCTGCTTCCAGTGCCAGTACATGTCGCACTCGCAAAAGTACTGCCCGCTGCAGCTGTGCACCAAGTGCGGAAAGTTCGGCCACTCGGACAACGTATGCGTCTAGCGCATGTAGCGCATCTACCGCGTGTTAAGTTCATAATCATAATATCCACTACTACGTTCATCGCTATCACTACTACTTTCATATCCTGCTACACGCTGCCTTTTCAGGGTTGTGGCCATGAAAGGCGGCGCCAACGACTCTTCGCTGCACCGCAACCCCTTTGTTTGTTCACAATAAGATCTTACTATGATTTTAACGTCGGCTGCAGTGAGGCTCGTTTTTGCGGGATTCTGTATTTTTAAAATGCCTAGTCTGGCTCCAGCTATTCCAGCCAGGTTTTCCATGTCACCCGCACTGTTTTTGAACAGCGTGTTCATGTTGTCTCTAACAGTGTCGGCCATGTACGCTGCAGCGGCGTCATCTAAGGCGTTGCTGATGCCGTACTGTTCACGTAAAAAATAACAGAGGAGCTGCACCAGTTCTTCGGGGGTGAAGCTTGCAAGCGCGATTTGATAAGGGAACCGACGCGGCATGCCCTCATTGATTTTCATAAAAGTGTCGTGCATGGCATCATGGTAACCGGCCGCTATCACGCAAATCGTCCCCTTCGTTTTATCCAGAAAATTTACCAGCTCTCCAATAACCTCCGACGAGTACGGGTCCCACCCCTTTTGATTGTCCCGCTGGGCGACCATATACGCTTCGTCGATAAAAAGCACGTTCTCAATGTTGGAAATCAGCCGAGCCTTGGTGCGAGGACCCGACTGGCCGATATACTGTCCGACCAGATCCGGACGGGACACCACATCAATACTTTTCCGGGCGAGCAACAACCCACACGCTTTCAAAATGTTACCAATTATCTTTGCGAACCGCGTTTTACCCGCTCCCGCCGGACCTGTGAGCATCACGTTCAAGTGTGACTTCATCAACACCGCCGGCGATTTCGCCACCGTGTAAATGATCGTTCCGATATAATCATTCAGTTTGTACCTCGAGGCGTCCAGCTCGTGACCCTGTTGCTGAACTGCAGCCGCGTCTACTACTTCCGCGTCTACTACTTCTGGCTCGTTACAGGCTTTGAGTGTGTTTACTTCTCTTAATTCTCTAATCAGTTTCGCTCTGTTTTTTATCCAAAGTGTATCCAGTCTGTCATCACCGAGGACGTTTACAGAGGCAGAACCGAGCTGCATTGACGGGACGGTAGACAAATAATAAAGAGCACCAATATCACTTGGGGTAAAATCATCCACATCTAAAAGTAGTTGTCGCCCGAATTCAACAGCCCTGTCACTAATGCTTTTTTTTGTCGCACCTCTTCTAGCTACGTCCCGGGGTTCCAAGTCTTGCGGATTGATGCCGTCAGCACGTCTTACTGTCTCTAACCTGGCATCAGCTTCACGGAACTTTGTTGTCAAGTCGTCATGCTGGCGAGTAGCGATTTCTAACGCCGAATCTGTGGTTTTTTCCCGGTCCACTAATACTTTTAACTGTGGATAGGATGCCGCCTGTACTTTTTTAATTGCTTTAGACCGACGGAACTGATCCAGGGCGGTTGTTATACCGGCTTTGTCGGCTGCGCTGGCGGCTTCAATCTCATTGGTTATTTCCGCCCCCACCTCCTGCTTCAACCTTTCCAGACGAGCCACCTCCGCAAGAGCCGTAGGAAGCTGTGCCTCTAAACTTGCTTTGGTGTCCTGTGCACCTTGCAAGTTTGTTTTCCGGTCCGATACGTATTCCTTGAATAACGAGTATACGGCGTTGAGCTGTTCCATTTTTTCGAAATACTGCGGGAAGTTTTCTTGTTGGTTGGCGTACGTCATCTCAAATGTTATGAACCGAGGATCCGTTGCTTTCGCCGGTTTTTGTTGTGCCTCCAACCGTGATAGCGACGCGTTCATCTCACGCGCAAGTGTTACGATGCTAAGGATCATTTCCAGTGCATCTTCTTTAATTTTTTTCACTTTTTCGCGAACAATAAACCGGAACGAAAGTTGTAACTGTCGCGACAAGCTCCCGTTGCCTTCAAGATCGCGAAGTATGGCCGGGATAGGATTGTTCGGGAAGTTCCGTAAAGATAAACCTTCATCGCGGTCCACTTTCTCGTTCCACGGACGGCTATTTATGACGGCACCGCCCTTAAACTTACCACCGCCCTTAAACTTACCACCGCCCTTAAACTTACCACCACCAGTTGCCTTTGGTTTCGCTTGTTTAGCACCCATTTGGTACGTCTGCTGTTTTTATGTATATACTCAATATAATATTTTTACCATCGCGATGCAACCACGAGGAGGGGGGCGCGCGCGGTTGAATAAAGACATTACAACTTTTAAATATACCCCGGTGACATTATATAGAAGATGCAAACACAAAACGTGTTCGACACTATACAAGCGAGAACCGGCGTCGCACTATTCCCGCACCAGCTCAACGCCATCCAGTGGATGCAGCGCACCGAGGGACGTACCCGAATGGTGCCCGAACAGCCGCACGGCGGCATCCTCGCGCACGCCATGGGCCTGGGCAAAACCATCACGACGCTCAGCATGATCTCCATGCAGGGGCTCGGAGTCACCATCATCGTGTGCCCCAAGTCTGTCATCACCCAGTGGCGCGACGAAGCCGTCCGCATTCTCAACCTCGACGACGACCAAATCCTGCTCTACCACGGGAACACGCGCGACACCAGCTTCAGCAAACTGCCCAAGCCCGCCTCCTACCTGGTGCTCACCACCTTCGAAATCGTACGCCTAAGCATGCGGTCGCGCCACCCCGTCGGCATTCTGCACCGGCAGCAGTGGGACCGCATCATCCTGGACGAGGCGCACCGCATCTGCGAACAAAGCTCCAAAACAGCGCGCGCCATACGCATGCTGCGCGCACGCAACCGGTGGTGCATCACCGGCACGCCCTTCAAAAACGGAGTCACCGACCTGGTGGCGCTCTCCAAGTTCCTGCTCGTGCCGCCGTACTGCAACTCCACGTGGTGGCGCTGCCACAGCCACAACGAGCACAAGATCAGGGAGTGGCGAAACATGTTCGTCAATCTGCAAGACAAACGCGTGCTGTCCCTTCCCAGCATTGTGCACCACGTCCGCTTTGTCGGCGCCCAGGTCAACGAGGAACAACTGGTCGCGCACCTCAAGACCCTGTACACCAAACACGCCGCCGCGCCCGCCAAAAAAACACTCGTCGACAGCGAGAGAGCACTCATCGACACCGAGCTGCTCGCCGAGATTTGCAGTGCGCGCTTGCCCGGGTCCAGACAAGAGTATGAATTGCTCAAAATCATGCGTCTGCGTCAATCCGCCAACCACCCGCTGCTGCTCACCAACAACGCCAACGCCATGATACATCTGCTCGCCCAACAACTCGTGCCCACCGGCGGCACCATCTGCAACGCGTGCAATACCGCCGCGCCTGGTGCTAGGGGTGCGCTTCGTAGTGGAGGGAGCAAGAACAACAGTGACACGGACGATGACGCGACCCGACAATGTGCACACGTGCTGTGCCATCTCTGCGCCACGGACATGATCCTTTGCCCGTGCTGTCTGGCCAACATGCTCCCCGCGACACGAAACGCCGAGGGACTCGTGTGGAGACACAGCGCCAAGACACGCGTGCTCGCCGACTACCTCACCGCCGTGTTCGACGCCGATCCAGCCGCAAAACTCGTGCTGTTCTCGCAGTGGACGACGTGTCTGGACATGCTCGCCAGCCTGCTGGACTTTATGCGCATCCAGTACGGACGCTTCGACGGCCGCGTCAACAGCATCGACGAGCGAGCCGACATTATCAACACCTTCAGGGAGAACAGCGCGTGCCAGGTGCTACTCACGTCTCTCGGCGCCGGAGGGGAGGGGCTAAACCTCACCTTCGCCAACCACGTCGTCCTGCTCGAGCCCTACTGGAACCTCGCCGCGGAGCAACAGGCCATCGACCGGCTGCACCGCATCGGCCAAAAGAGAGTCACCAATGTGCTGCGTCTGCACGTGCACGGCTCCATCGAGAACTGGGTGCAAGAAATCCAAAACAAGAAAAACAAAGAACACATTCGACTGCTCTCGAGAGACGAACCCGACGCGGCGGCGCCCATCACCGCCTCGCCCGCCAAAAAAATCAAGCTGCATCACGCCCCCCAGGTCAAAAACAGGTTCCGCATCGATGCGCACACCGAGATCAACACCAACACGTCCAGCGCCGCACCACCACCACTTGGTCTATCGCGCTTCCTCTTACACTCCGACTCCACAACATAACACTTAGTCAGTACTTTTCTTAGCTAGCAATTAGGTGACACACACCCCACACACACCCGTAGTAATGAAATAAATTTAGTTTTTAAATATTAGCACCAGCAACTACTACTTTTTGTTTTTTAATGCGGTGTTTGGTCGGCCGCGCCGTGGAGCTGGTTGCAGCAACGGTGGCGCTGTACCGCTTGGTTTTCTTCGCGCGAAACGCCACCAGCTCCCGCTCCAGCGCGTCCAGATCCGCACACCACAAGTCCGCGGCCGACTGCGCCTGCAGCTGGACCAGTCGCTCCTCCAGGCCCCGGATGTCCTCCCGCAGCGTTGCCACCCGGGCGTGCGTCAACGACCGAAGTGTCATGTTCATCAAATACCCAAAATCAGGCGCCCGAGGATGGTCCGCGCTGGCGAGAAGCGTGTCGTAGCTCTTGGAAACAAGTTCGCTCTTCAGCGCGTCTTCGTCGCGGAACAAGTGGATGCAAATGGTGCCCGCGATCACCTCCGACACGAACCGCAGCTTGTTGCACTGCACCTTCTTTTCCGCCTCCAGCTTCACCAACATGTTTTGCTTGCGCCGCCCGTACAGTGCCAGTCGAAACGTCGCGTGCTCGCGAACGATTTCGCCCACCGACTCGTAGTGCCGCAGCTTGCCGTCCTCGTCGTGCAAGTGCATGTTGCTCGTACGGATCTCGTTCTGCATGCCCAGCACCGACCACAGCGCAGACGCCGCCAGCCCTTCGCCCATCAGTGCAGACACCTTCTCCTTGTCACAGTGCAGCACCATATCCACCGTCGAGTCCGTCCACAGCTTCTCGATCGACGTCACGATACCCGCACCTGACGAATTCGTCCTCTTGCGCTTCTTCTCCTCTTTATCTTTCCCACTACTGCCACTGCCACTGCCACCACTACGCGCCGCGTTGATAAACTTCTCCAAATCCTCCACAAAAGAGTGCGTCCACACCCCCACCGGCAACTCCGTGATGTGGATGCGGGAACAGTCCTCCGACACAGTCATGCATCCGCGCGTGCGATAAACGCCCTTGGCCTCTATAAACTCAATGGTGCCGCGGAAGCCACAGTACCACGGCGTCAGCGCCGCCGCACCCGCCAGCACGCCCGCGTCGTCCCCCGCAGCAAACAGGCGACACAGACGAATCAGGTCGTCGGGGTTGTACATCGGCACCGACGTAGCCCAGCCCGTGCCGATGCCGAACGCGCCGTTCACCAGCGCCATGGGAATCACCGGCGCAAACACAACCGGCTCGATCGACAAACCCTCGTCTTCCTTGTACACCAACACGTCGTCGTCCAACTTCGGAAACAGCGCGCGCGTCACGCTGTCCAGCCCCGTAAAAATGTAGCGGGCGGCGCTGTGCACCGACGGCGGATCCAGACGGGAACCGAACTGCCCCTCGGGCCGAAACAGGTTGATGTTGCTGACGCCCACGTGGTCCTGCGCCATCCCAATCACCGCCTCCACCAGCGACTGCTCGCCGTGGTGGTACATGGTGCACGACGCAATCTGCGCCGCCACCTGCGCCACCTTCACGTCCGACGTCACGTTTTTCGACAACAGCGTGAACAGCGCCTTGCGCTGCACCGGCTTCAGCCCGTCCAGCACGTTGGGGATGTTGCGCTCGTTGCTGTAGTTCGAGTACGGCAACACCTCCTTGTGGATAAAGTCGTGCAGCGTCACCGACGGCGCCGTGTAGTCCACGTAGCTCGCCGGATTGAAGTGCGTCGTCAGCAGCGCGCGCCTCGCCGCAGCATTGTCCGTCTGGAACATCTGCACCATCAGCGCGTCGCTCGCCGCGTTCCACACAATGTCCACCAAGTGCTCCTTGTACGCCGAGAAGTACTCACGCGCCAGCGCCGACGTGGACGTGCCCAGCCCCTTGAAGTACTTGACCGTGTACGTCGCCTGCACGCTCGGCTCCACGCTGCGCCACCACTCCTCGTAGTGCGCGCTCGCGTAGAAACAGCGCACCGCGGTTTTACTCGTCGCACGCACAAGCGGCGTCGGGAAACGCTGCACATACGACGGGTCCACCGCCAGGATCGACGGGAACAGCGCGTGGATCACGTTGATGATCAGGCCGCCAATGTGTGCCCCGTCCGGGTCCTGGTCCGAAAAAATAACCAACTTTTTGTAGCTCAATCCGTCCAGAGACGTGTACACCTTGTGCAGCGTCAGCCCCAAGATGTTGATCAGCGTCGTCACCTCCTTGTTCTTCGAGATGGACTCCACTGTGGCGTTGCGCACGTTGAGCGGCTTGCCCTTGAGCGCGAAGATGCCAAAGTTCGCGCGCCCCACCACCGCCAGCCCAGCCACCGCCAACGCGCGCGCCGAGTCCCCCTCCGTCACCAACAGGCTGCAACGCGACCCCGACTTGCTCACATTCGTCGCCGCGTCGTACTTGTCCGCGATCACCACGCGACGAGCCCCCGACGTCTTCGGCTGCGACCCCATCAACCGCCGCGCCGCCGCCAACTCCTTATCCACCACTTCCTCGTGAATGCGGTTCAGAACGCCCGTCGCCGCCAGCTGCTTCATAAACGCCACCGACGGCTGCCACTTGAAATCAAAACGCGACGCCGGTGTCGTCAACTTCTCCTTCGTCTGCGAAGAGAACTCGGGCGAGTCCACCAGGAGTTTCACCACCAGAAACACGTGCCGACGCACCACAGACACCGCGAGCGTAAAGTCCGCCTTTTTCAACCGCGTCCGCATGCACTCCTCCACGGCTGTGGTGATGCGCGCAAACCCCAAGTTCACGTGCGTCCCCTGCGAACACTGCAGCGAGTTCACAAACCCCAGGCAGTTGTCCTCGGAACATGCATCAGACGCCGCAACCGCGCAGATCTCCCACGAGTTCACGTTATGCGCCTCGTTCTTCACCACATCCAGCGCAACCGCCGGAAACGCTGCCGGCGCGAACACGCCCGCAAAGTCTCTCAGCGTCTTCACCTCCAACACCTTGCCGTTAAGACTCAGTGTAACGCGCCGCGCCGTGCACGCGCTCGCATCGATCGTCGTCGCCTCCAGCATCGTCCGCACGTCGGCGCTCATGCCATCGCCTCCACCCAGCCGCGCAAAGTCCAGCAAGAACGACACATCCGTAAACCCCTTTTTGGTCTTGAGCGGACGAACAACGGGCTCCGACGCGTGCGCCATGTTCGTGTCGAACGTCTGCGTAAACGTCAACGCCGCGCGCGGATCCGCCGTCGACACCGTGAACACCGAACTGAACACGTTGGTCGCCTTGCACCCGTAGCCGTTGCGCCCCGCTGTCCACCGAACACCGTCATCCGCAAAGTTCGTGCCGCTGCGGAAATGGGAGAAGGCAATGGTGGGCTTCCACGCCGCCCGCCCCTCGTCGAACACCACTGGCACGCCCTGGCCGTCGTTGCGAATGCGGATCCACCCCGGGCCGCCGGCTTCCGCGCAATCAATCCACACCTCAATTTTCTTCATCTTTTCGTCGCGGAACTGTCTGTCCAGCGCATTGGTGAGAATCTCCTGGAACAAGTTCTTTAGAGCGGGAGCGTACACCAGCGTCCGCTTCACCACCGTGTACTGCGCCACTAAAGACTGCGGGGAGGGCGCCGCGGATAGCGCTTTCGCAACGCCTTCCTCTTCTTCCCCCGCGCCCCGAACATACGGAACATTCAGAGCATGCTGAACATATACATGGCACACATGTTCGGCGTTCTTCGTGCTCCCACACAGCGTGTCCGGACGCAGCAGCAGGTGTTCACGATCTTCCAACGACACGATTTCTCCTTCTTCCGTTGAGAGCATGGTAATGTTATGTTTATGTTATGAGCCACAAACAAGTCCACAAAACAAAAAGGTTACAAAAAAGGTTTTACTTTATTGTTTTTACGGAAATATCTTTTCAACTTTTGCGAAAAAGGCGCGCACATGACTTTAGTTAATTCTATTTAATTCTACACGACTTTATTTGTGGGCGAGCAACCATGTATGCGCAATCACGCCGACTGTTCACCATGCGCCAGACACTGACGAAAATGCTGGGCGTTCGCGGCTACACTGTACCGAGCGACGTGGCAACAATGACGCCCAGCGCTTTTGACAGCATGTATGCGCAAAGCAAGGGCGCCGAGCACGACAACGACGACGTGTCGCAACTGGCGTTTTTCGCGGAGCACCCTGTCACAGGCAACAAGCTCGTGGTGCTGTTTCCCAACGACACGGACAGAAGCAATCTCGGCATCGCCCCTATTCGCAACTTTATTACCGTGATGCAGAAATACCACTGCTCCCATTGCATTTTGGTGGTGTACGAGAGCTTGACGGCGCCCGCCATTGTGATGCTAAAGGATTTGGAGACCAAGAAAGTGTTCATCTCTTTTTTCGCGGAAAATGAACTCATGTACAACATCTACGACCACGTTCGTGTGCCACGCCACATCCTCCTCACGCCAACGGAAAAGACCGAGTTGCTCAAAAGCCTCAACGCCTCCGAAGATCTCCTCCCCAAACTACAGAAACACGACCCCATGGCGCGGTACCTCGGACTGGTCGTTGGCGACGTCGTAAAGATACTACGCTACTCGTTCACCGTAGGACACGACGTGTACTACAGAATAGTTGTAGACTCGGAAGATTTCTATTGACCACTCACTCTCTAAACCGCCCCATATAACACCACTGAAAAATCTACGAGTAGTAATAAATGAATATTGGAAATAAGAGTACAACTCATAGCCCGCCACTTCTGTCGCTAAATGCAAATAAACCGAGGGCGGCACAAGACTGGAACCCGCAACACGAAAAACTGTTGAAACAGTGGGGAGAAATGGCGGCGGCGAACAGGTGGATGCATTATCGGACGCATCTCCGGTATGTTTCGCTCAAGATGTGGTTCACGCTGCCCGTCATCATACTATCCTCGTTGACGGGAACCATGAACTTTGCACAGAGCAGCTTCCCGCTCGAATATCAAACGATGATTCCAATACTGATTGGCATTGTGAATCTGTTAATGGGGATTATTACCACCATCGGGTCTTTTTTGCGTGTGTCCGAGCTGGCCGAGGGTAACCGAGTGGCAGCCTTGTCGTACGGCAAGCTGACCAGCAATATACGCGTGGAGATGCTGCTGCCACCGGACTGTAGAACAATGAGCGGCTTCGACTTTATTGCCCTTTGTCGCGCCGAAATGGACCGGCTCACCGAGCAGACCCCCGACATTCATCCACAAGTTGAGATTCAGTTCTTGAAAGTGTTCAAAGACGTTCTAGTCAAAGGCGATTCGGAGTTCTACACACCCGACATTATACAGCTACGTTCCGTGGAAATCTTCACACGCCGAAAAGTTGTCACCGACACTTCCAGTAACGAAAGTGACCATCATCACCCACACAAACAAAAACATGCATCTCGTCAATGGAAACCCGACACTATTGTCGTCGCATCCGTTGACGATAAGACGCATCCAACGATTACAGATTCGACACAAGTTGAATTAAATGAACTCCGAAAAAAACGCGTTGTTGCATCCAGTGTGTTTGCACATCAAGAATCACTCTTTTTCCCATCTCAATTTGGAGGACTGTCACCACCGCCGCAACTATTAGCACCGTTGCAACAATCACCACCGCAACTATTAGCACCACAACAATTACCATCATTGCAACAATCACCGCCCCAACAATCACAACCGCAACTATTAGCATCGCAACAATCAGCACCGTTGCAACAATCAGCACCGTTGCAACAATCACCTCCGCAACAATCAGCACCACCGCAACAATCATCGCCGCAACAATCATCGTCGCAACAATCAGCACCACCGCAACAATCATCGTCGCAACAATCAGCATCGCAACAATCAGCATCGCAACAATCAGCATCGCAAC
>Ga0208718_1000016_pt1 | contig 59173 bp, 64 predicted proteins | sample LakMenE29Apr09ns_FD_150743 | JGI IMG/M metagenome (GOLD analysis project Ga0208718, IMG submission 150743) | Freshwater microbial communities from Lake Mendota, WI - 29APR2009 deep hole epilimnion ns (SPAdes) | ecosystem: Environmental > Aquatic > Freshwater > Lake > Epilimnion/Euphotic zone ...
AGATACAATTTCTATTAAAACAGAACCAACTGAAACTGAAGAAACAGAAGATACTATTACAGAACCTATTAAAACAGAACCAACTAAAATTGAAGATACAATTTCTATTAAAACAGAACCAACTGAAACTGAAGAAACAGAAGATACTATTACAGAACCTATTAAAACAGAACCAACTAAAATTGAAGATACAATTTCTATTAAAACAGAACCAACTGAACCAGAACCAACCATTACAGAAGATACAGAAGATACTATTACAGAACCAACTGAAATTGAAGATACAGAAACTGAAGATACTATTACAGAACCAACTGAAACTGAAGAAACAATTTCTACTATTACGGAAGATACAACATCAACTATTACAGAACCAATTATTACAGAACCTATTAAAATAGAACCAACCATTACAGAAGATACAGAAGATACTATTACAGAACCAACTGAACCAGAACCAACTGAAACTGAAGAAACAATTTCTACTATTACGGAAGATACAACATCAACTATTACAGAACCAATTATTACAGAACAAATTATTACAGAAGATACAATTTCTACTATTACAGAACCAACTGAAACGGAAGACGTTAAAATTGAACAGGTTGAGCCAGAAAGAGTTATAGATAAAAATATAGTAGATACATTACCAAGTGTAACAGTTATAAAAGCTGATGATTCTTCCGTTTTAGAGCAAGTATTAAAAGAATCACCAACTATTTCTAAAGAAGAAACAATCGAAATTTTAAAAGGATTACAATGTCTAGAGGGTGAACAATTAGATCCTAATGAAAATAGATGCTTACCATGTACACATTATGGATTAGTATGGGATGCTGAACATAAAGTTTGTAAAACAATGTTAAAAGAAGAAATATTAAAAGAACAAGATAAAAATTTATTATCTGATGGTTTTATTTTAAATAAATTAGATATAATGGCTGATGAACAAGGAAACATAATAGGATTTCTTGAAAAATAAAAGTTTTTTTATAGAATTAATTTCTATGTAATCTATAATAAGAATGGATTCTACATCTATTATAGATTATATCAAACAAACATATCCAAAAGTTGTTTTTACACCATTCAAGTTTCAACAGTCAAGAGCACTAGCATTTATTATTTCAGATAATAATCTAGTTATAGGTTTCGTGAATTCAAATGGGACACTTTGTAAACTAATAGAACCAGTTGATCTTAATATTCTTTCATCAGAAAGTATGAGATCTATTATTGAACACATTCCTATAGTAAAAGGTTTTACAGATGAAGACAAGACACGTTTAATAAAAATGTTTGAACATAAAGAAGATACTGTAACAAAAACAGAACACATTAAAGCAATAGAAGAATTACAACAAAAACTTGAAAAATTACAGGATTCTCGCCCTGATATACAAAATCTTGTATCTGAATTATCTGATAAAAACAAAACTTTAGAATCATCGCTTTCAGAATTAACTGGGAAAAATAAAGATTTAGAAACATCACTTTCTGAATTATCTAACAGCAATAAAAAATTGGAATCATCAATTGCATATTTAACAGAAAAAAATCAAGATTTAGAATCAACTATTTTAAGTCTAAATACTTCAAATAAAGAAAAAGATAATATAGAATCATCTGTTTTAGAACTTAATACTAAAATTTTAGAATTATCTAGTAAAAATAAAGATCTTGATTCTACACTATCAGAATTATCTAGTAAAAATAAGGATCTTGATTCTACGGTATCAGAATTATCTAGTAAAAATAAGGATCTTGATTCTACGGTATCAGAATTATCTAGTAAAAATAAGGATCTTGATTCTACACTATCAGAATTATCTGGTAAAAATAGTGATTTAGAATCTACACTATCAGAATTGTCTAGTAAAAATCGTGATTTAGAATCTACACTATCAGAATTGTCTAGTAAAAATCGTGATTTAGAATCTACACTATCAGAATTATCTGGTAAAAATAGTGGTTTAGAATCATCAGTTACGGAATTATCTAGTAAAAATCGAGATTTAGAATCAACTGTTTCAGGGCTTAACACTACAATTTCTGAATTATCTGGTAAAAATCAAGACGTTGATTCATCGCTTTCTAATTTAAATTCTATAATTGCAGAATTAACAGGTAAAAATAAGGGGTTGGAGTCTTCTATTTCTGAATTAAAGGAAAAGGGTAGTGCTTTAGAATCATCTGTTTTAGAATACAAAACACTATATGATGGTCAATCTAATCAAATTGTTTTAATTAAAAAACAATACGAAGATAAAATAGAATCTATTACAAATCAATACAATGATGCTTTAGAACAAGTAAATGAATGTCGTAGACAAATAGTAGATCAAAACCAAGCTATTTTGGATGGTATTAATAAACATAAAGATTCATTAAAGGAATTTATAGCATCAAAGGATTTTAAAATAGAAGATTTAGAAAGAATACATCTACAAGATGTTGAAGAAAGACACAAGTTGCAACAACGTTTAGATGATTTATTAACGAGTGAAAAATCGTCACTTGCTAATTTACAATCTAGAGGCGATCAAATTTTAGATTATGAAAAACGTTTAGAACAAGGTACACAAAGAGTAGCGCAATTAACAGATGCAATAGATAAAATAAATGCTGAACTTTCTGCTGCAAATGAAGAATTAAAACGATCAGCATTACAAAGGGATTTATTAGACGGATATAAAAACAGATGCAAGGAAAAGTTGTTACAAGAAAAAGATCAAGTTATAGATGCAATAAAAGAATATGTTAAAAAATGGGTATCTTGGGTTGAAAAGTCACGAGTTGATGTAAATGAACAAAAACGTAAATTGCTTAAGGAATTCGAATTAGCAAAGGGTAATCTACAAAGTGTTTTAGATGCAGAATTAAATAAATCCAACTCTTCAAATAAGGAAATTCAACGTTTAAAGCAAAATATATTAGATGTAGAAACATATCTTAAAAAGACAATCAACGACCAATTAACACAATTATCAATAAAAGATGAAATTATCAAACAACGAGATCAAAGTATTTCAGATATGACATCTGAAAAATCTAAATTAGAAAGCGTTGTATCTGAAAAGGGTAGTCAAATTAATAAAATGCAATCTGAAATAGATAGGCTTAAGGAAATAAATAAACGTATACCTGAGTTACAAAGGGAACTTGCAGAAGTAAGGGGCTTATTAGAAAAAAATAGAAATACACCTATACAAAAATCAATTGATTACGACAATTGTTATAGTATTGTAACTAATTTTGCATCACTAAATAATATTTTCTATAGAAAACAAGAAATTATCAAAAAACTCGATGATATTATTACCAATAATCTAGATGCATTTAAAAATCTAAATGATACAACAAAGGAATCAATTAAAAAAGATTTTGAACGAGTAAAAACAGAGATAAACAATCACATCAAGTTTCTAAATTTAGCTGATTATATAAGTAGTCCGAATTTTGAATATTTAAAATCAAAATCATCAAGGTCTAGAGTACCAGAATCATATTGTAAAGATCTTGCTAATCTGTTAGAATATTGGGAAATCAATAAAATAGAATATAGAGAACAAGATATGCGTTTGACAAATATTTACGAAGATTTAGCTGGAGCTGTTAGAATATATATTAGAGTAAAACCTTTAGTAGGTGATCAAAAAACAAAAGGTTCAATAGAATTACAAACAATTGAAAACAAAAGAACTAAATCTTTATACGTAGATTGTTCATCGGTTCCTGATACAAAATACAAAGATCGTTCATCATTTGGTGAATTTTATGGAATTTTTGAAGATGATTTTGCAAATGTTGATGTATATACTGGACAACGTGGCACAGTATCACCAAGTAATACCCTACAAATAAATACAAATGATATTATAGAATCATCTGAATCAATAAGTCCCGGTCTATACACAACATTTAAACAGGTTCAAGATGGTTATTCAGTAGTTATTTTTGGATATGGATTAAGTGGAAGTGGTAAAACCTGGACTTTGTTAGGATCTAAGGGTAATCCTGGTATATTACATTATGGTTTAGCCAATTTAGAAAATGTTAAAAATATTCGATTAAAGTATTTATTTGAACAATATTATGATAAAATTAACTATAATAATCGTCAAGTTTCTGGAAGAATTCATAATTTAGTGGGTAAAATACCACAGTTAAATGATCTTTCTATAGATGAAACCACACAATTTGAAAAACGAATACCAAGTTTTATTAATATTAAATCATTACGAGTAGAAGATATATATGCATTAACAGATATGATTGACGAGTATAGAGTAGATAAAAAACGTATAAAACAAACACCCAATAACCCCTATTCAAGTAGATCACATTTGTATTTTGTATTCGAAATAGAATTTACAAATGGTAAACGAGGCTTTGTTACAATAGTTGATACAGCTGGTAGAGAATCACCTTTAGATATATTTAATACATTTATAGAAAATACTTCTTTAGCAAGTGTTATGGCACCACCACCAGTTGGAGGTGTTGTAAATATTACGAAAAATTTAAAACCACAATACAAAGACACTTATACATCTGAACAAGTCTTTAACATTTTAAATGAAGGATTCTATATAAATGAAACTATTAATCATCTAATTTACTATTTTAATTTGAAAAATGGAAAAACTATAGAAACACCAAAGCAGAAAATAGATAAAAGATACAATGTAGTATATAAGGTACCAAACTACTTTGTACAACCACAAGATGAAATGAATCAAATCGATGGAAACAACAATTCATTAATGATTCCTGTACTTAAATTCCTGGATAACTTGAGTAGTCGAGCAAAGGAAGCCAATCAAGATTGGAAACCTACTAAATTTATCACAATTTGTTGTGTTAGACAAGAAGCAAAATATTGTGACCAAACAATGGAAACAATCCAATTTGCACAAAATGTTAAAAGTAGTTAATTAAAATTACTTGATTAAAATTACTTGATTAAAATTACTTACAAAATATTTTATAACAAATTATTTTGTAGTGTGTTATGTTTTATTGTAATTACTTTGGTTTAATAAAGAATATAGAACTACTACTTGACAAGCACAAGAAAATTAATATTAAAATGATAGTAATATTTGTATCAACGCACCCCTTTGTTTCTTCAAGAAGTTCGTTAGGACATGGGTTACCACCGTTAACTGGTGGATTACAACTTCTACTTCTTTTAGATTTGACCCCCTTACACTCCCAATCAGACCATTTTGTGTACAATAATTAAAAACAGATGAACTAGTAGCTTTAGATCTATCAATTGTTAACGACTCGTATTTGCCCCCCCTTTTTTACAGAAACCACAATATTACCAATATATAATAGTTGACTTCTAACAAATCTTACTTTTCTTACAGGAGACATTATTAATAATTTACAACAAAATAATTATTAAAAATTGAAGTTTTTTTACAAACATAAGTTTATGAAAATTCAAATGAAAAAGGTATCAATTTACGTAGAAGAAAACGATAAAACATATGATTTATTAATAGGTCAGACACAACGAGAAAATGACCAAATATTACGGGCGTGTGAACAAAATGATACATGGTTTCATTTAGAAAATACTAGTAGTCCACATTTTATATTACAAAATGGTGGTGAAAATATTCCCAAAAGATATTTAAATCAAATAGCTGGTTTATTTACTGAGTATAAGAACAATTTATCAAAGAGATATCGTGTTATTTACACTGAACTTAAAAACGTAAAGTTAACAAAAACGCCAGGGCAAGTTTTAACATCAAAAACAAAGACAATTAAAATTTAATTACATAGAATAATATTTTATTTAAAAATTACGTGTTATTTAATCCAAGTATGCTTGGAGGAGAGTCATTGTCTTGGACAATTAGTACATTATCTAATATAATGTGGTTGTTTGTGTTTATTCCACAAATTTTAGAAAACGTAAAGAATAAATCATCAGATGCAATTAGTTTTTATTTGATTTTACTTTGGTATATAGGTGATACCTTTTCAACGATATCTGTTGTATACAAAAGTGTAATCCCTATGTTATTATACGTAGGTGTATACCATATAATTTTTGATTTAATATTTATAGGTCAAGTCATATATTACAGATTACCACAAATAGAACATTATCCTCAATTATTAAATGAAAACGAGTACAAATATGATTTATTGTATTATACAAAGGATGTTATTAGAATGCCTGAAGTTTACATGTTTTTAGGATACAATGTTGTACTGTTATTAACCCAATCGGTTTTACAATATTTTCCTCATATTGTTATAGGAAACATTTTTGCATGGTTATCAACTATTATCTTTTTAATGTCTAGATTACCACAAATTTTATTAAATTATCAAAGAAAAAGTGTTATGGGATTGTCTTTTGTTACATTTTTTAACATTGCAATTGCAAATCATCTATTTTTAATATCAGTTCTTATAAATCTTTTAGATATCCATTCATCACATTTAAGATTAAAATTCATATTGGAAAATTTACCTTGGATAGTTGGATCATCTGGAACTATCCTTTTTGATGGAATCTTATTTTTACAATTCTGGAAATACAAAACTTAGAATTAACCGGTGTTTTTAATTTAAATAAAAATATTGCATTATATTAAATGTTTAATAATCTTCCAACTGAATTAATTTTAGAAATATTACAAAAAATGAAAATAGATGAGCTTATAAAAACTTGTAATACAGATAAAAAAATATATTCAATATGTCAAAATAATCTACATTTGTTTTCTAAAATCATATTATCAATACCTATTGAAGAAACATCGCCCGCTCAATTTTATAATCATGTAAAAAATGTTAATTACCAAGAAATTTTAGAATTTTTTATTAAAAATAAGCTTATAAAAGGAAATTTTATAAAAAGTCCACGTTATATATCAAATAAGCGATCAAATAATTTTCCTTATCCATTTACACGAGATGTTTTAATATTTTTAATTGAAAATGGTTATGATATCTTATCGTATAATTTCCTAAAGCTAAATATGTCTAAATTGACCCTACCGGCTTTAAAATATTTAGTTGAAGTTAAAAAACTTGAAGTTAAAAAAGATTTATTAAGTTCTGCAATTCCATCAAGTCATTATGATATTATTGAATATCTTGTAGAAAAAGGGTGTATAATATCATTCCACGATTTACAGAAATTATGCATTACATCATTTGGTACAAAAAAAAATAAAAATAATATTAAAGTTTTTAACTATTTAATAAAAAAATTTAATTTAGATAAAGATAAAGTACTTAAAAAGATTGGTGAAAATTATAATACAAAAAATTTACATTGTATTTAATTTTTACAAAAAATACAATTATTTACCATCTGTACCAGATGCCCATATAGGCCCTCCTGCACCATATACTACAAAATTACAATCATCTTGCATAATAGCATTATATGGCCCAGATCCCCGTCCATTTGTACCAGATTGCCATATAGGCCCTCCTGCACCATATGCTACAAGATTTCCGTCACCTTGCATTATTAATTTATAAGGTGCAGATCCCCGCCCATTTGTACCAGATCCCCAAACTGGATTTCCCCTACTGTAAATAACCACGTTTCCATCACCTTGCATAACAGCTTTACAATGACTAGAATTCATTTCAGAACATGTTCCATCTAAGATAGAAGAAGAACATGAATTACCAGCTTGAGATACAGTTGCTGGAGGTGGTGCAGGTGTAGATACAGATACAACTGGTGCAGCTGGTGCAGGTGTAGATGCAGGTGTAGATGCAGGTGCAGGTGTATATGCAGATGGTGTAGTAGATGCAGGTGTATATGCAGATGGTGTAGTAGATGCAGATGTAGTAGGCGATCCTTCAGATCCTTCAGATTCTACAGACTCGGATGATGTACTATTCCACATTACACCACCAATTATAGAAATACAACAACAAGAAACTATTACAACAATAACAATTATAATTGTATTATCAGCCATTTTAATATACATCAATATTTTATTTATTTATATTTTATTTATTTATATTTTTACTATATTATAATTTTACAAAACAAATTCTAAAACTACAGATCCGTTTTCAATAGTTAATATGTTATATGATATAGCAAATACAAATAATTTCATTTGGGGGTTATTTTGACATAATTTTAAAGCAAGCGTGATATCATTAAATCTAGACATATTAAGAGATCCAGTTGGTTGATTATCTTCTGGACGAATAGAAAAGGGCATAGTATAAACATATTTCATTGGTATAACAGAATGTACACTATCTGGAAAAATTGTTCTATAAAAAAATTCTGGTAAATGATCAAATCTATATTTACCATCTAATAATAATGAAGCTTCTTCTATAAGAGGAGAATCATCATCTCTTTTACCATATGAAAAATAATTATTAGTATTTATATTGTCTGTTTCAACTGCAAAAAATACAAGTTCTTTACAAGGGTGACTAAATTTTAGATCAGAATTGTATACATTAGATGAATTTGTTATAATTTCATCACCGTTATATTGAACTTGTTCAATTATATATTGATGTTTTTGTTCTTGAAACTGTCGTAAGATAATATCGTCTAAAAATATATATTCTGCATAAATATTAGAAGTTATTATATCACGTGCCATTGGCATATCACCATCATAATTAATACATTCCGAAAAATTTCTTAGCTTGAAATTGATTTTAATATCTTGTTTAAACATACTTAACAATGGTAAAGCCATGTTATAGTTTCTTGTAAACCAAAAATCCAAAGGAATTACTAAATTAACATCCTTTGATGCATTTTGAAGACTACTTACATACGTATCTGATTTTAATAACATAAAATTTTTACCCATTTGTTTATTATTATTTGTTAAATCATCCCACGCATCCATAAATTGCGGATAAAGTCTATCAACGATAACACCACCTATTTGTAATTCAATAGGATCTGAAAAAATACCATATCCTATAGTATCACTCCAAGATGCATATTCACCTGTTGAGAATAAAATCTTTGGTAAACGAATATGAAGATATAATTTTGATAATAAATGACCACGTTTAGGTATTTCACAAGTTGATTTTTGTCCAAATGTAGCACTAGAATTAAAGTCAAGTTTTACAGTATCCGTTGCAAAATTTACATAACGATAATAATTGTATTTAAAAATATTGATTTGAGGATCTTTTGTTAGATATATATCTTGAATACCAAGAGCTTGCAATTGAAAAATACTTGGTGACATCTATATTAATAACATCGAATAAAAAAAAAGTAAAATAAAAACAACATTGAACAACTTTTAATTAAATAATACAAATGGATGTGTTATCTTTTAGTGATTTAATTGTATCGTCATTATCATCTTTTTGTTCTTTTTTTATTTGGCAATATTGGAATAATTCATTTGACTTGTTTACATTATTAAAAATTAATAAATTTTATTTAATGACATCAGGTTTATCAGCTGTTTTATCTCTTTGGTTGTTAAATACGTCACGTTTTAGTTTATTAAAAACGTCAGTTGTTTTTTTGAATACAATATCTTGGTTTATATGTTCGATACATATACCAATATCGTTTTTACAATGTTCTACACTTAAAAATTCAAAGGATTACCATGGAAATCAATGTTTTCGAGAATTATCATTATTATCTTTATCATGGATTAACTTATCAGTTTGGGTGTATGTTTTATATTTATATACACAAAGATTAGTTATAATTTATTACAGGAACAATACTGTATTAACAAAGATAATAGTATTGTACTGTTTTTTTTTTACTTATGTATTTTTATCTAGTGAAATTATATCAGATTTTTTAATATACAATCGGTTATTAGCAAATTCATCAAAAAGATATAACGTTTATGAATTAAGTGATAATTTTTATATATTACGACGTTTTAACCAAATATATTTTAACCAATAACAAATTCAAGTTAATTTAAATTGAAAAAATAACAAATCCTACAATTTTTAAATTTAGGTAAACGTATGTCTATGCAAAAATTGATTAAATTATTGTTAAAATTAGAAAATGATGAATCTATAGTTTCATGTAATTATTTGCAAGACAAAATCCCAATTGTTAACAAAATTGTAAATTTAGCAAATGAATTACTAATTACCAATGAAGGTCAATGTAATTCTAAAAACATGTCTGTCTTAGAAAATTATAATTTTAATATTTTCCCAATTGAAGTTGATTCTTTTGGATGGCTGATTGCTGGTATACATACAAATAAAGGAGTTGTGATTTACGGTTAATTTACAGTTAATTTATTATAAAAAATCGATTTAAAAACAAGTTTTTTATAATAAAAAAGATTATCAATACATGATTTCAAATTATTTTATAGGGTCATCTTTAACTGCTATTTCCTCAATAATTGGTGCTTCTATATGGGCAGCATCAAATGATATTTTTACATTAGTAGGAATTTATGATTTTCACTGGTTCGTATCTGTTACATCATTCATTTTTTCTATTATTGCATATTCTATTCATACATTTTCATTTATTTTTGATGCTGTTCAACAACCTAATTTGATACATATCCACATTGTATCAATCTTATTAATAGGTGGTATTTATACATTATTTTGGTTCATTTCAGCTGTCAATTTGTCAATTGTGCTACGTGAATGTTTGGATATTAAAAAGACATATCAAAATTTTTTAAATGATGACTTGCATCTAATTACTGAATCTTATAATTATAGTTGCAATGGAGAAATAGTATCCGTAATTTTTTCATATGTAAATTATATAGTATGGTCTTTTATTTTAATTAAAAGTTCTAAAATTTGGTACGACAGATATGTTTTTGATAATATTACTGCTATACAAATTCAAAATATCGAACAACAAATTCCTGAGCTACAACAAGTCCAAGTTGAAACTGCAAACCCAGTAATTGGACAATTTGTAGAAATTCAAGAACAACCTCAAGAACAAGTACAAGAACAATCTCAAGAACAAGTACAAGTACAAGAACAAGTACAAGTACAAGAACAACCTCAAGAACAAGTACAAGTACAAGTACAAGTACAAGTACAAGAACAACCTCAAGAACAAGTGCAAGAACAAGTGCAAGAACAAGTGCAAGAACAACCTCAAGTACAACTACAAGAACAACCTCAAGTACAACTACAAGAACAAGTGCAAGAACAAGAACAACCTCAAGTACAACCTCAAGTACAACTACAAGAACAAGTGCAAGAACAAGTGCGTAAAAGCAAGGTGAGGAAATACACAAGACAGTACAAAAATAAAAAAGACAAAAATTAGGGAATTAATTAACTTAAAAATAATTATATAGTATTATATAATTATAATTATGGTATCAAGATTATGTTTAAAAAGATTAAATAAAGAAATTGCCATGTATCAAAAAGAAAATTTTAGTTTTCCAAATTTAATATTACGTCCTAAGGAAAATGATTTATTGACTTGGTTTTTTATAGTTCATGACTTACAAGAAACACCATTTGAAGGAGGTGTATATTTTGGTAAGATATTATTAGATGAACAATATCCCTTAAAACCACCTAATTTTATATTTATAACTCCAAATGGTCGTTTTAAAACAAGTACTAAAATATGTACCACATTTTCTGCATATCATCAAGAAACATATACTAGTATTTGGAATATAATGTCAATGATGGAAGGTATGATATCTTTTATGACTGATAAAAATCCAGATAGAGGCATTGGATCTTTAGAAACAACTGATGAGGAAAAAACTAGATTAGCAAAAATTTCTTTAGAATGGAATAAATCAAATGACATATTTATATCAACTTTTCATGATATAGACACATTAATAAATACACATTGATAAATACACATTGATAAATACACATTGATAAATACACATTGATAAATACACATTTTAAATCTTTAATCGTATTTTTTTGAACGTAATCCATAATTTGGTTGGATTAATCTACCTTTTAATTCATTGGTTAATGCTTGATAAGTGTCATTTTTACTTTCAATCGTAATACTTTCCGTATTATATGATAAAAATGGATTTTTTGGGTTAATAGGTGAAAATGGGTTAGGGGCATATCCTTCATTTCCTAATTTTAATTTGCTAATGTTTGTAATAACTGGTTCTAGTTCGTTAGTATACCAATTTGAAAAGTCAGTAATTATCTCATTTGCCCCTGTATCAAAATAATTAAATAGATCTATATTATTTTCTTGATTGTATACTTTATTTAAAAATGTTTTTTGTAAATTTTCTTTTTCCACAAATTCTGTTTGTGTTTCTTGAAAATTTTTTGTAGCTTCTATAGTCTGAATATAAACAGATGTTTTTTCAAGAGTAACACACACTGGTATTAGTGTTAATTCATACAGTGTACGCTTTTTACACTCCTTAGAATTCCATACCCATCCTTTATTGACGATTTCTTCTTCGCAAAAAATATAACATTTATCGTCTTCAATTGTATATCGTAAATCCATAACAATTTCTGGATATTTAGTTTTATAATTACTACGTAACCATTCGTAACATTTAATGAAACTGTAATTTACATTTAATTCATTTGTATAAACATAATGAGTGTTTTCAATATTATCTTTTATATAAACAAGTTCTTTACTCATTTTAATATTAATATATAAAATAAATTTATATATTTTACTCGGAAATGCACATTGGCGCTCGAATGCAAATGTCCATAAGATATATTTTTTATAAAAAATTGAAAACATAATGAGATTAAAAAAAATAACTGTGTATTAATGTCATTCTCAAAGTACTTATTGCAATTTACTAAAAACGCAAGTTCCGAACAAACTCATTTATCATTTAACAATGGTAAATACAATGTTCCAGATGATAAATTAGATGAATTTTACAAACGCTATTTTAATGTGATTTCAAATGTTACAAATGATGAAAGAGACTCACTTTATCTTATTGAAAAAGTTTACAATTCAAATTTTGCATTTTTTATTGATTTAGATGTTCCAAAACGATCAGGGTACAAGTTATCTGATGACGATGTTTTTGATGTTATAGCTGCTACACAAACAGTTATTAGAGATATGTTTGTAGAAAATGAAAATTTATTACAAACAATTGTTTCAAAAAGAGTTACTGCAAAAGGTTCTAATTATCATATTAATTTTTACAATTTAATTGTTAATAATGCAATTGGTAAAAAGATTATTAATGAAGTATTGCAAAAACCAGATATTTTACAAGAAAATGTAAAAGAATCGATTGACGTTTCTGTATATAGAACTGGATTGCGTTTATTAGGTTCTAAAAAAGTTTCCAAATCTTCAAATGAACAAAAGGATACAGACGGTATTGATTCTGTATATAAAATTTACAATATGGAAAATCAAACGGTTGTAGAATTAGAAAACTTGACATTTGAACAATTTGCAAAAACTACAGTTAAAAGAAGATCATCATCATCAATTTCCGAACTAAAACAAACTGTAAAAACATCAGAAAAAGCTGTTGAAAAACAAATTCCAGTAAAAGGAATCAGTAATGATAAAATTAAGACTGAAATTTCTACTTTATTAGTCAATTTAAAAGCACAAAATGAATCTTTAAAAGATTATGATACAAGTGTTCAAAGAATTTATGCTAAACAAAATCGTCTTGGAATTTTTTGTTATTATGTATCAATCAATGGTAAATATTGCCCATTTAAGAATAGACAACATGAAAGAGATGTTAGTCCAATTTATTTCGAAATAAGTATCAATGGAATTTATATGAAGTGTCACGATGAAGAATGTAGAAGAAGATTATTTCCAGAATCTGGATTTGCTTTACCAGAACAATTTGAACAAGAATATCCAGAAATGTATATTAGTATGAATACAAAGTTTTGGAAGTCTGAAGTTACTTTATCAGATGATACTCGACAGTCACTAGAATCAAGTTTATCCGGATCACATTATTCTATTGCAAAAGCCGTATTTCAAATTTACAAAGACCGTTTTAGAGTAGATGATATCAAAAATACAGAATGGTACGAATTTAATGGGATTAGATGGAAACGAAGTCATTTGATGAATATTTTAATTTCAGAAGAATTACCTAAATATTATAGAAGTATTAAAATCAGTGATACATCTATACAAAACAAAAATTTACAAGACTTTCTTGTTAATACTGATAAAATAGATGCAAATATGCGTAATCAAATGATTGATAATATTATTAACAAATTGGAAAATGTTAGTTTTAAGAGCAATATCATTTCACAAGTCATTTATTTGTTCAAGACATATGATAATGATTTTTATACTAACCTAGATTCTACTTGTAATTTGGTAGGATTTAAGAATGGTGTGTATGATTTTGGTAAAAAACATTTTAGAGATGGTACACAGAATGATTACTTGACATTTTCTACAGGTTACGATTATCTTGATTATGACGAAACGTGTCCACATACACAAGACATTTATACATTTTTGAGTCAAATTATTCCAAATAAACGTGTATTGGAATATACACTAAAAGTCCTTGGTAAATCATTAATAGGTTCTCCAGATGAGCGTTTTTATATATGGACTGGGTTATCTGGTGCAAATGGAAAATCAACATTAGTTAATTTTTTAGAAAATACACTAGGAGATTATATTACTGGAGTAGACGTATCTCTTTTAACAAATAAAAGAGGAAGTTCTAGCAATGCATCACCAGATGTTGTTAGACTTCGGGGAAAACGTATTTTTACATTTCAAGAACCAGAACACGATGATAAACTTAGGACTGGTATTTTGAAACAATATACTGGTGGTGATACTATTATTGCCAGAGAATTATTTAAAGCACCTGTTTCATTTAAATTACAAGGAACAATGATTATGTGTTGTAATGACTTACCAACTGTTTCAAGTATTGATGGTGGAACTTGGAGAAGAATACGTGTGGTGGAGTTTAAGTCGAGATTTTGTGACAATCCAGTTAAAGAAAACGAATTTAAAATTGATCCAAGTATCAAGTATAAAATCAAGTATTGGAGACCATACTTTATGAGTATTCTTATTCACTGGTATGAAAAGTTTTTAGAAGAAGGAATGAATGAACCAGATGAAGTCAAGAAAGCAACAGCTAAATACAAGGTTGATAACGACAAGTTTAATGAATTCTTTGATCAAATTTTGGAAGAAGCAAACAATGAATTTGAATCAAACAAAATAATTTACAATCATTTCTCTACTTGGTGGACAAATAACTATCCAAACTCTCGTGTACCAGATATTAAAGACTTGAGACGTGCTATGAAAATCAAATATGGAAACGAAAAAGAATCAGTTATCAATGGATGTTTAAATTACGGATTTAATATCAAAATTAAACAAACACTACAACAAGATTTTGACAACCAGGAAGATTTATAATGATTTATAATGATTTATAATGATTTACAAAATTTATTACACTTCTATCTATAATTTGAGATTTAGTCACTTTTAAAATAATTTTATTATAATATTAATAAAATTATTACAAAATACAAAATCGAGTAGATTTATTATTAAGTAACATTTACTGTTTTATCTTGGATGTTTTTTTATTATTTTTTTATAAGATATATATAATGGATGATAGTTTTGTTGAAAATGTAGACGTACCCGTTATAGGGATTACGAATGACAATGCACTATTGAATATAGATGATATTGATTTTGAAAAAGCTAAACCACAGGAAGATGTTTTTACGTGGGAACCTTTAGAAGAACCGTGGAGAAAAAAACTATCATCTGATAATTTCGTTATAAAAAATTGCCTTGGTGATGGAAATTGCCAATTTAGATCAATAGAAACAGCTTTAACAAATGCAGGATGTAAAACTGACCACGAACGTTTAAGACGAGCCTTATGTAAATATATAAATGGTCTAGAAAACTCTGAATTTTTTAGTATTATTCAAAATTACAGATTAGAAAAACAACATGGTGAATTTGTAGGAGAATGGGATCCTTTTAATATTAAAAATAAACGAGATTTTACAACTCAACTTAAAAAACCAGGATTTAATTTCCAAGGTGATAATATTACACTATCTCTTATTTGTAAAGTTTTGAATGTTGATATAATCATATTAGATAATAGTCTTAATATAACAGATCTCACAAACAGTGATAAACCACATCCCAAACTCATCGTTTTATATTATGATCGTCAAAAACAACATTATAAAACCATTGGTTTACAAACAAAACGTAAACGTGTTATAACAATGTTTAAACGCGCAGAACTTCCATCTGAAATAGACAGAATATTGGATAAACATACTTTTTACTTGTATCATATTAAAGACATTTGTACAAAAGAACTTGGCTGTGGAAAACTTCAACTAAACAAGATTATGAAAACAATAGAAGATCGTATTCAAACACGTTTGTCAAAACAAGATAAAAAGTCTATCATAAAAATTATAAGAATGATACTTGACAATGAATCTTTTTTTAATCGGATTAAAAATTCTACATAATAACATATTTGTTAAATGTTAATACCAACATTTAATAAAATTAACAATATACCTTTCTTACAAATCAAATGGTAATTCAAGACCTATTTTACTACACATATCGTGTAATTTTAATGTATCGTATGCGTTAACCAAGTCAGAATAACCACCAAGCAATTCATTATTTATTACTATAACAGGATACGAATGATGCTGATAATAATGGAATAAGTGATCTCGTTTGTATTCATAATTTTTATCATCATGATTTATTTTAATTTCATGAAAAGGTAGTTGTAAATTTTTTAAAAATTTTTTAGCATTATCACAATACTTACACCCTAACCTAGAAAACACAATTATTTTGTTTTCCATATATATATATAACGAATAATAAAATATATTTCATTATTCTTTTTAAATACATTGATAATATAATCATTTACTTCCGTTTAGACTTCCCTTTAGACTTTCGTTTAGACTTCCCTTTAGACTTCCGTTTAGACTTCTTTTTTGATTTAGACTTCCGTTTAGACTTCTTTTTGGACTTCTTTTTTGATTTAGACTTCCGTTTAGACTTCTTTTTGGACTTCTTTTTTGATTTAGACTTCCGTTTAGACTTCTTTTTGGACTTCTTTTTGGACTTCTTTTTAGACTTCTTTTTAGACTTCTTTTTAGACTTCTTTTTAGACTTCTTTTTGGACTTCTTTTTAGACTTCTTTTTGGACTTCTTTTTGGATTTAGACTTCTTTTTGGATTTAGACTTCTTTTTTGATTTAGACTTCTTTTTTGATTTAGACTTCTTTTTAGACTTCCGTTTGGACTTCTTTTTAGACTTCCGTTTGGACTTCTTTTTTGATTTAGACTTCTTTTTTGATTTAGACTTCTTTTTTGATTTAGACTTCTTTTTTGATTTAGACTTCCGTTTTGATTTAGACTTCCGTTTTGATTTTGGCGATCGATAATTTTTATGTAGAAAATCCATGTCTCGTTTTACTTTACGTGTGGATTCTGGGTGGAGGCGTTTGTTATATATCGACAACACATTTAATCGTTTAATTATTTCAGAATACGAAACCCCTTTACCAGATAATAAAAATTTTAATAACGATCGTCGATTTTTTTCTGGTAGACCAACATTATATCCAAATAAACCACCTTTTGTAGTAACAGGTATTTTTACCTTTGTTTTTCCGCTAGGCGTGTTTTTAGATCTTTTTGAAGTTTTGATTTTTTTCGGTTTTTGCGAAGTTTTCATTTATTTTGTTATAAATTAAAGTAACAAAAAAAATTTTTTATTAATATATATTAAAATGAAATTATTAAATTACGAAATTACATTTGAACACTTGATAATGCTTATTGCAATATTATACATATTAATGTTTATAATTAAAACAAAAGAACGCTTTGAAACTGAAATTGAATCAAAGGATGCACAAAAACAAAAAAGTAAGGCTTGTGGTCAAGAATCTGTTAATTATGGACATTTACATTATGTCTTTAACTCGCCACTTGTACCTAGAAGATAATAAGTTTAAATTATTATAACAATCTTTATAACAATATTCTTTTTATATTATAAGGATGATAATACTAGACTTCTCATCATTAGTAGTTATACCATTACTAATATATATAATAACAAAAAATATTACTATAACAATTGTTTTTTTATGTTTTTGTTTGCGATTTTTAAACAGTCCAGATAAAAAACTCGTTAAACAAACGGTACAACCAAATATGTTTTATTCGCCTAGTTCAGGTTATATTAGAGAGATAATTAACAACGATACAGATACAACTATTTCTTTATTTTTGAACGTATTTGATAATCATACACAATATATACCTATAACATCCAATGTAATATCCATCGAGAAATTTAGTGGATTGTTTGCCCCGGCTTTTTTAGAACATTCAGTGAATAATACAAGAGTTAAAACTACATTGTATAACCCAAAATTAAACTTTACATACACAATTACTCAAATAACTGGGTTATTAACAAGAAGAATCATAAACTTTTTACAAACGCAAAATCAAGATACAATATTAACGCCAGGTGAAAGATTAGGATTTATTGTTTTAGGTTCACGAGTAGATATAACTATACCAAATAAAAACATACAACAATTATTAGTCAAAACTGGTGATCACGTTAGTAGTATGGAAAGGATGATTTTAGTTAAATGATTTGTAAAGTTATTGTCACGTATTTAAAAATAATTGAAATTATTACCTATAGATAACGTAATTTAATAATGTCATCATCAAGAAAGGATTTTGAGATTTTTTTATATAAAAACAAGTTTAATCAAAAATCATTAATGGATATAGTAGGTAGTCTTCGAAATACTACAATTGCGTGTATTTTAAATGACTTACAACAAGAACAAGAGCCTCTAGAAAACGACGCAAATAGTATATACGTATTTACAGATGGTGGGTGCTCTAAAAATGGCAAGGCTGATTCTAAAGCTGGATATTCTGTTTTGTTTTCTACAGATGAAGATTCTACTTTATACGAATTTAATACAACACGTTTAGTTGTAAGGGAACCAACAAATAACAAAGCAGAACTATCAGCTATAAGATACGTTTTTAAAATAGTTTTGGAAAACGTTAATTTATTTCAAAATAAATCTGTAATCATATGTACAGATAGTATGTATTCTATTAATTGCGTAGATAAATGGTCAAAAGGTTGGATTAAAAACAATTGGAAAAATGCAAAAGGTGAAGATGTTAAAAACCAAGATATTATTAAAAATATATTAAAATTAAAGGATGATATTAATAATAGTAACAAGAATATTCAAATTAGTTTCAATCATGTTTTTTCACATACTCAAGAACCAAGCGATACTAAATCACTAAAGTATTTTTTTTGGAATGGAAATAATATAGTCGATGAAAATATCAAGAAAATATTGAATTTATAAATACTTATTTAAAAATAAACTTATTAAACGAGTATTACTATGTCTGATTTATACAATTTTGTTAATATTATTGGTTATGGGTATGTTGGAGGTGCAATTGGTTACTTGTGTAAAAAAAACAAGTTACCATATTGTACATATGATGTTTTAAAAAAAGATGAACGTGAATCTGTAGAAAATTTCAATGATATTTCCAGTTTAATTAAAAGTTCAGAACAGAAAAATGAACATAACTTTTATTTTATTTGTGTTCCAACACCACCTAAAGGTAATACAGGAGAATGTGATACATCAATTGTAGAACATGTTTTGGATCAATTATTTTGCGAAACTAAACGTAAAACTTCAGTTATTATCAAATCAACTGTTAAACCAGGTACTTCAAGAACTTTACATAATAAATATGGTAAAAAGTTGAATATTGTATTTTGTCCTGAATTTTTAAAGGAAAAAACGTTTCAAGAAGATATGTACAATGCCAATTTTTGTTTATTAGGAACTGAATATGATTCTAGTACTCGTAAATCAGTTGAAGATGTTATGCGACGATTGTATTCTCATAAAACAATTGATGTAATTCATAAAAGTTATGAAGAATGTGAATTATTTAAATATACGATCAATGTATTTTTAGCAGTAAAAGTCTGGTATTTTAATGAAATTAGTGAAGTATGTGATAAATTTGGAGTTGATTATAATAATTTAAAAGACTTGTTTCCTTTGGAGCCACGTATTGGTGAATCACATATTGATGTTCCTGGTCACGATGGATCTTATGGTTTTGGTGGAAAATGTTTACCAAAAGAGACATTAGCCTTATCAAATTTACAACGTGGGTTGGGTCTACCAAATAAAGTATTATCGGAGATTTTGGAACGTAATAATCATTTTAGAAAAAAGGAGGATTAATGTACAAAATCGTAAAATTACAAAATCGTAAAATTACAAAATCGTAAAATTACAATATAAATAATATTAGTTTAAACACAACGTGCTTTAACTAATAATGAAAATTACGAATTTTACTTTTTCAGATAATTCACTAGTAGTTTATTTTGACGTAGAATTCAAACAAATAAATTATGTTAAAATGGAGTCACAATCTAACGACTCGCATGGAATATTAGAATGTGAAGAAATGGAAATAAAATATTCAAAAAAGAAAAATACGTTAAACTTATTCGTAGGTGACGTTGCAAATACAATTATATTACTAATTACAGTTTTTGATAATAAGGATGTATGTTATTCTTATTACATGACTAAAATGTTCGAGGATAAACAAACAAACATGGATTTGATGGCACGTGGATTTAAACAATTATTTAAAGGCGAATCTTGTCAAGGGAAAAATAAAAATACTAATACTACTGAACAAATTAGTGAACAAACTACAGAAATGATCACAGAAACGACGATAAAAATACATCCTATAAAAAATCAAAATATTTTTGCAAACATTAAAAAGAAAGTTTAGTTTTAACATATGGAGTTAGAACGTTTATGTAAAAGAGTTACAAATATTACAAGTAGTATTTCAAGAGCATATACTAAAGATATTTCAAAAATTTTAGATGATGTTTTTTTCGAGTATGATATTCATTATAAAGATACACAAGAAAAAGTTCCAAAAGAAATTTTACTAAGAAAATTTTTATCTATTTTTGATAATTCAGAACAGGATGTTAAAATATGTATAGGTGTTTCTCAAAATGGTAATAAATGTTGTAGACGAGTACGAGAAGAGTCTAATTATTGTAAAACACATCAATATTTAGAATATAGATCAAAAATAGATGATGAAAAACAAAAAGATAATTTATTTATTATTGAAAGTTCTGAATTACAAAACAAGTTAGATAAATATGAACATCACACTTCTATTCAAATTGACGGCACATTTTATTACGTAGATGATTCGTTTGTTTACGATAAAAAAACATTGGAAAGAGTTGGATATACGGAAGGATCTAAATATATCTTAACAGATGACCCATTTATTTTGTGTTTGTAATTGTAATTGTAATCAATTTAAAGATACTGGTTTTTATATCTTTATATTATGAGTTTATATATAATTTGTTTAAATTTAATGATTTTGTTTGAGGTTAGTTTAGCACATATTTCTATGAGTTTCCCTCCATCAAGAAGAAATCAATTGTCAGAATATTATAAAAATAGTGGATTAGTGAATTATAATTTAAGATCACCACTAAATGTCCAACCTGATTTTTTTAGTTTTCCGTGTAAAGGGTTCCCAAAAGGTCCATCTGTTACAACATATGATACAAATACTATAACTGTTACATTAGAAGGTACTGCTGTTCATGGTGGTGGACATTGTCAATTTGGAATATCTTACGATGATAAAAAGTTTGTTGTTTTAAAAACAGTTATTGGAAATTGTTTATTAGATTCGATGTCATACTCATTTGATATTCCTGAAAATGCTAAAGGTGATGATGTTACTGTTTTTTGGACGTGGATTAATAGAATAGGAAATAGAGAATATTATATGGAATGCGCTGATGTAACTGTTAATACTAATGGATATACTACAAATATAACTGGTAAAGAATTATTAATAGTAAATTTACCAGGATATGCAAATGTACCAGAATGGGAAATGGGTGCACCTAGTTCACTTGATGGAAGAGATTTATTAAATTCAGTTGAAAATATTTCATTTAAAACACAAAATCAAAAAGGAAAAGGAAAAGGAAAAGGAAAAGGTAATGTTAAATCTGTTAAAAATAAAAAGTTTAACAGAATAAAACAAAAAGTGAGTAAAGATAATAAAGTTGTTGACAAATACTGTGATTGTATAACAGGCAAAATGAAATGTAATAATAGTGGGTTTGATACGTGTGTTAATAACAAGTGGATATATAGAAATTGTGCAAGTGGTACATCATGTAAGACATCTGGTGAGAGTATCGTTTGCGATTTTGCATAAAATTTATTTAAAATAATTTATTCAAAATATTTTAGATACTATTAAATATGTTTTTCATCTTGCAATAGTTTTATATAATCTTTACGTAAATTTATTATTTCATCAGTTAATTTAACATTTATTGTGTCTATATATCCTAACGCGATTGCTATTTGAAAACTTTTATAAATACAATATTTTTTCACATCTGTTAAAAATAGTGATGAATTTTTACCATAAAAATGTATAGCATAATTATCAACCTTATTGTCGTTTTCATAAATCTTTGAAATTTTATGTAAAATATTAGTATCTGATTTTTGTGTTAATTTCACTCTTAATGTTTTGTTATAAATACCTATAGAACCATCTCCATCAAAAAAACCAGATATATACTTTTTAAAATTTTCTGTAATTTCAATATTATCTTCCATTTTAATAATATTTTTATTAAAATAGGTTTTTTTTCAAATTTTTTTAGATAGGATTTAAAATAAAACCATAAATTTTGATTTATTTTTTTAATTTGAATATGCTAACCCACCCCGGGTGCATTTATCCTTTAGTTTTCACTAAAGGCCGGACTATATCTTAAGATATCATTGATACTGATTAGGTATCTCAATCCCAACTACATTTAGTCTCTGAACCTTCACCATAGTCTTATCATAGCGACTTTAGGTGCTTGGCTGCGGATTTTCCAATCCTAAACTTTATTACCATTGGACAAAGCCCAACTCTTACGAGTCGTGCAATGGCGACGTAAGTCGCATACGGCTATTAACCGTGTTCCTTTTAAATGTTTCCAAATAAAAGTGGTAGTTTAGGCTCTAAGGAAGTCCCCGTCAATTTGAAGTTGTTGCAAAAAAAGTTTGATCCTTTTTTACTAGCCAGTTATATAGAAATCATTTCAAATTGATTTCTTGCTAATTTACACTGTTTTTCATAATAAGTAATAGCAAAACTTATTATGCAGCTGACTGTTTGGCACAGGTTAATGTAAATACATTCTTTAATGCCAGCCATGATTCTGAGAACGTTATAGTTAACGGCAAAAACATGAAGGTTACCAGCTCCAGCAGAGTTAATGTGGAGAGTGGCATTGTCGATACGAGACATGTTTACAGTTCCAGAAGGTTGATGTTGTTCTGGGTTAAGAGCAAACGAGTAAACATAGATACCATCACTTGGAATACAAGTGTGATGTTGGAATGGTTGAACCAAGTTGAAGTAAGATCCCTTACGTTCAGAGAATCGGTCTTGTCCATTAAGTTGAAGCTTAGCAGTAGAGACTGCTACATAGTCAGATGAGTCAGCTCCAGCATCACCGGAATCTCTAATAACCCAAACAAGTTCTTTGCAAGGATGGTTCAAAGCAAGTTTGCTCTTGTAAGCACCAGAAGCAGCAATAGATTCAGCTCCAGTGAATTGCAATTGTTCAATGAGATATTCGTGTTGAACTTGAGCAAATTGACGACGTTCATCAGTATCAAGATAAATATAATCAACGAACAATGAAGCTTCAAGACTTGGAGTAGTAGACAAAGCACCAGAAGAAGTAACATGAAGATCAGCAAGAGCCTTGAAGGTAATATTGAACTTGACTTCGTGATATTGAAGAGCAATCAAAGGAAGAGCAAGACCAGGGTTTCTGCAGAACCAGAATTGAAGAGGGATATACATAGTATATGCTCCGATTGTACCAGCATTTGCGGTATACATATCAGAGGTGTTACCAATCATATCATTGTATCCAGATGTCTTTTCAGAAGTTTGGGTAAGTTCATTCCAGATGTTTAACCATAATCCGTAATGTTTATCAATGGTTTGACCACCGATTTCAATGGAAACTTCTTCAATCAAATTGTGTCCAAGATTTTGAACCCATTTGACAGTTTCAGTTCCAGTTGCTTCAATAGCACCAACAGTTGCTTGAAGGTAAACCTTGTGGATAAGATCACCATTGCGAGAAACAGTGCAAGAAACTTTTCGACCAAAGTCTACAGATCCGTTAAAGGTCTGTTCAATAGCTTCAATTGCAAAGTTAGTGTGTCGTCTATAAACGACTTTGAAAAAAGTAATTTGCTTTAATACCCTACCTTTCGGTATATTTAATTATACAATAAGTATAATAGGGAATAGACTATATCTTAAGAAAAGTGTATATCACTTTCCCCACTACCGTTTAGTCGTTGAACTGCATCCATATGTATTATATACACTTAGGACTTGGCTGCGTGCTTATCCATTTCAAGAATTTAAAATTCTATCATATATTGCCTTTTTACTATACCTCAGTTTATTCTGAGCCAGTAAATCTTTTCAAATTTACTTTAGTAGCAAATGATTTTACTAGTTGACTATGATTATATATCAATTCTGTATCAATTTTATCATTTTTTAATATCTTTAGGACGTCGCCGCAATTTGATAGTGTTGCAAATTAATCTATATATAAAATTAATTCACTAGCAGTTGAATTATTAATCAATAATTAATATAGGACTCTTACAGATTTTTCTATAACATATCCTAATAGTTATAGCTGACCACTTTTCATCCCCATTTTATTAAGGATTACCAGTAAGGTAAATATCTTGAGCTCCATAGGCAACCAATTGCATTAATCCACCACCCATTGTTTTATTGTTTTTATAATATACAAAAAGAAAATAAATTTCTATAAATAACTTAATAAATCGCATATGTATTTTATATAACCACAATATACGAAATAACCACATGGTCAGAATTCATTTAAAATGATGTCTGACCAATTATATACTACCCAACATCACAATTTGACCACAATTTGACCACAATTTGACCACAATTTGACCACAATTTGACCACAATTTGACCACAATTTGACCACAATTTGACCACAATTTGACCACAATTCAATTCAAATTCAATCCAATTCAAATTCAAATTCAAATTCAAATTAAATTATAAATAAAATCTCCTAAACGATATTTCAGTAAGATTTTATCACAATATATTAGCAATAAGTATTGTAACTTTGCAAAGTCTGTATCGTCTAATACACCATTGTCCTCGTCAAACTTGTAAACACCTATATAACTTCTCTTACTTGAAAAATAAAAATGTAATCGTAAATCACTACACAATTCTATATCATTAGTGTATACATAAGGTTTGCTTGTATAATTACTACTATAGGTATAGTAATGAACTGGATGTACAGCAACTATTTCATCATTATCTTCTACAATATTCGTATTTTGTAATACATACGTTATTATATCATAATAAACAACTTCTGGACTTTTTAAATCCCCAAATCCTAAATCTATCCTCATATCTTTATACACTATATTATATAAAAAAATGAAACGTTACCATATATTTGTTACCTAAATCACTAAAAGTTTCACGTTCGTTTATTATATCATAATCAGTTCTCATAAATACAACTTTAGAATCGCCCATAATATTTATATTCGATGCGCTATCATTTTTTAAAAACATTTTTTTACCAATAACTAAATTTGAAAAAATGTTTTCTAAACGCTCAAATTGAATATCTTTGAATAAATCACTTGATAACAAAAAACTACACTTTTTTTATATTACAAAAAATTTTTATATAATACTATTATAAAACAATATGCAAGGAATGATAATAGGAATAATTGTTTTAGTTATATGCATATGTAGTGTAATAGGTGTATTTGTATTGTGGCCAACAGTAGATCCAACTTCATCGGATTCATCGGATTCATCGGATTCATCAGCTGCACCTACATCTACTAAATCTACACCTGCATCTACACCTGCATCTACACCTGCATCTACACCTGCATCTACACCTGCATCTACACCTGCATCTACACCTGCATCTACACCTGCATATACACCTGCACCTACACCTGCACCAGCTGCACCAGTTGTATCAGTTGTATCAGGAGAATGTAATAAAACAGCTTGTAATAATCTTATGAGTGACTGGATTAAAAATAAATATTGGGCATTTGGAGATACAGCTAATTCATTTGGTGAATGTAAAAAATGCGAAAGTAAATGGTTTAAATCACCATACCAAACATCTACAGATGGTATTAATTGGAAACAAAATTCAAATAAAGATGAAGCATTTAATTCAGTTGCTGTATAATACCAAATATAATGTGTCGCAAATTGATTTATTTGTCAACATTTTAAGAGAATTGTGTATTATATGTTTTTTAACAAAAAACAAAATATCCAATAAAATATACATTTTTGACAAATTCTTAATAATTTGACAAAAATGTATATTTTATTTATAAGTATAACTAATGAAGGGGAGGGGTATTGCAGCTACGAAATTACGGTCATCATTATATGTATTACCACCTATAACTAAACAATTTGCAAAAAATTATGGGAAAACTATAAATGGCGAATTTATTGGAGTATCTTATTACGATATACCAATTGATATATCAAATGATATTTTAAAACTGATTATACCTGAAAAATATAGACGTTATTTTAACGTTTGTTGGTTAGAAATTAATAATGATTATATACCACCACACATAGATAGTGATATAAATGCAGTCGTAAACATTTATATACAAACAAAGGGTGCAACTACTATACTTTATGAAACTCCAAGTTTATCTAAATCAATAAGAGTAGATAATCAAACAGATGGTGCGGTATACAATCCAGATGACCTTGATGAAATAGATAGATTTAAAGCAAAATCATATGAAGCTTGGATTTTAGATGTTAAAAAACCACATTCTGTTATATGTAGGAATGGTAATGGAGATAAAATTAGATCTGCTTATTGTATACAAACATCATATTTTTCATACAATGATTTGAAAAATTTATTAAGTTAAACTAATGGGTAAACTATTAACAAAAAACGTGATAAAAAAAGCTACTACAACGTCCATACTATAATGTGATCTTGTTATTGTTAATATTAAAGCGTGTAATATATTAAGTATACTGAAAACAATAAAATTGTTAGTGTTTTGTTTAACAATACTGTATTTGAATATGCTATTTTATTTTTTGTTAAATAACCAATGTAAAAAACCTTGTTGTACACTCATTTTCATTATCAATGAACTAGATTTATTTATCTTTTCCCACGACAAATCTAATTGACCATATTCTTGTTTAACAGGATTTATAACAATGTCCTTTTTCATCACTTCATTTTTTACATAATTATTTTCCCTACAATTAACTATGTCAATTACGCTTGTAGAAGGGGTTTTATCATCTACTAAATCAATTACGCATCTTGTATCTTGTAAAAAATTATACATATCATTTACAGAACATCTTTTGGTTTTATCAACTGTCATCATCTTTAACATTATATTTTTAAAATCATCCCTTAATCCAATGCGCCTTTTTATTTTTTTATTCATAATTTCCTGTATATTTTCTAATTTATAAAATCTTTCTAAATCATTTATGTTCCTTATATTAGAAAATGGTAACAAGTTAAACATTAATTCATAAATACATATTCCTAAACTCCATATGTCGATATTTTTATTATAATATTGAGATTTACCTTTAGAAGACTTGGTTTGCTTATAAACTGTTATATTTTCCATGTTGTTTATATTTAATATTATTTCAGGAGCCATATAATATGGGGTCCCACATAACTTGTAATATTTTTTACTCAATATGTCATCTAAATTTATATCCTCGTCATTCATTCCATATAAATCATAACAAGCAAATCCAAAATCAGAGATCTTAAATTGTATTCCACCACTACTTGAATATTTTATCAATACATTATGCAACTTGATATCACGATGCACTATATTTTTGTCATGTATATATTTTAAACCACCAATTGTTTGATTTAAAAATTCATATAAAAATGAGTTTGTAAATCCACCTGACGAATTTCTAAAACGTTCAGATCCTGTACCTTTTAAAAAATCATACACATCCCCACCATTACAATACTCCATCCTTAAATAATATATACCATTGCTTTTATTGTAACCAAAAAATTTTATTATATTGGGATGATCTAAACTAGATAAAATTTCTATTTCACTTTCTATCAATTCTTTTAAACGCTTAAAATAGTAATCTTGTTCTGTATTAATCAATTCGCTTTCATTTTTATATGGTGTTATATTAACTTGTATATTACTATTATCACTATTATCACGTTTTGCCTTGTTTACTCTTCTAACTGTACTACCTGTTCTTCTATTCATATAACTTTTTACCAATTCATTTATGTTTATTTCTTTTATTATAAAAAATTCATCATTTGATTCAATGTCACCTATATGCAATGGTATATCATTTTTACACAAAAATACGTTGGAAAATGAACCTTTACCAATTTGCTTAATTACTTCATAATCTTGAATACCTTGACTCATTCTAATATTAATCAATGAAAATAAATTTAACTTTTTACATTATCAAAATACTCAAGTGCTGCTTGATACCCCATATCAATTAAACCACGTTTTTCATCTTCAGTTAATATAAAATTAATAGGTTGTGTTATTTTATATGCGTGTATACAAATTGTGTGTTCAACATATTTATATGCCAAAGTAGTATCTCTTTCCTTGTTTGCAAACATACATCCCATTAAATGCAAAAGATAACTTTCGAATGAATCTATTTCGTAATTTATTTCATCCTGAAATTCACCTCTTGTTACCAATTTACACCCCAGTACATTATCCATATTCTCATATTCCTCATATAACTTTATAGGATAATTATTTAAAACACCACCGTCAACGTAAATACTATCATTGTATTTTTCTGCACAAAATATAAATGGTATACTTGTAGACATACGTATAGCCTTTATAACCTTTAAATTAGGATTCTTTATATAATCAAAAATTTCAATACAGTATTTATTAACATTTGTTACAACTACTCTAAAATTAACCCCGTATTTATTCCATATTTCACGTAAAGTTATATCCTTTGAAATACCCTTCTTTAATAACATTGACTCTATCCAAGTTGTTATTAATTTACCATTATCCATACCGTATTTTTCTAATAAATTCTTTATACGAAAATTTTTCAAACTATCTATTTCAGTTGACATAATTTCAGCATACAATTCGTCATATGTATATCCTACTAAATACAATAATCCAACTAAACTACCTATAGAAACACAGCACATTTCATTTATTTCAAATTTAACATCGCCATTTAATTTTAACTCTTCTAAACGTTTTATAACACCAATATAAGCTATACCTTTTACACCACCTCCACTCAAAATCAATGTTTTTATCAAATTTTTCATACGTTTATTATTATATTTAATAGAAAATAATAATAAACATATTACACACATTACACATTACACATTAAATTTTTTAATCAAGATCTTTTAATCAATATCTTTTAATCAAGATCTTCCATAATTGGTAAGAGGACCTTTTCCCCAATTGCATTTAGCTGTAAGGGAACCTTTTCATCTTGAAAATTGTCAAAAAATATTGTTACAAAATTAGTATTGTATATTTCTTTAATTTTATATACTTTTTCTGTAAAATTATCATCATTCATATATAGCATTATATTATAATCAGTAATATTTACACGTTTTTTAATCTTTTTATCATCTAAAAAATCAAAAAACATATTTAATTTTACATGTTTATCAAAGTAAAAACTAAATTTTCTTAAATCACTTGTTATATCAAATAATATTTCCCCCATATCATTTGTTATACTGGAGTGAACAATCAAATTACGCTTATCAATATTATTACCAATAGATTTTTCAAATTCTAATACATCAAAGTCAGAAAACATTACAAAATTGTATTCTTTTTCATTAAATATCACATCATATTCTGTGAAACAACTATCGTTTATAGTAGTACTAGTTTGGTGTGTAATCTGATTTTGTATAGGTTTTATTTTCTTTAATCTACATTCTATTCTCCATTTATAAATCCATAAAATTAACGACAACGCTTTTAAAAATACAACACGTCTATAACAATATAACATCACAGTTATTAAAATTAAAATCAAATTAAAAAACATCTTATTTAAAAAGTATAATTTTTTAGTTTTAAATGGATTTCTTTCAATTTTTACAAAACTCAAAAGACACTCCAAATTCAAAAACAATTAACAAAACACAAACGCGTAAAATTCAGGAAACAGAAACACCAAACACACCATTAACACTCACACCAACAAATTTAGCTAATGAAGAAGTTGAAGTATATAAAAATATTACCAAAGGCGATATGGTAAAAATTATGGGGGTAAAAGGTAGTATTTTAAATTCATATAAAGGATATATTGGAGAAGTAAAAGATTATAAACGTGACAAAGACTCAGCAATGATATTTTTACATGCTATAACATATCCAACTGTTATTAAATTTCCATTGCATCATTTTGTTAAAATTGACCCGTACAAAGGGGAATAAAGGGGAAAGGTAATTTTAATCAAGATTAGTATATGTTATAGTTTTATCTGTTACAAATAATTCTTTTAATGTTTCATTAACCTCTTTTAGTTGTTCTAATTTAACTAATCTGGGATCTTCATGTTTTATATTTACACTATGTTTATTAATTGCGTAAGAACATGTTTTTATACATGGATTTTTATTAATTAACGTAACAAATACATCTTGGTAAATATCTTTGATATCTCCGTTTGATAAATATATAAACCAAATATCATTTGTACCCTTTAATTTTAATCTTCTAAACATTTTGTTGAAAATTAAAAGTCCACGTTTTACAATATCTTCATTACCAATTCGAATGGTATGGATGTATTCGTTATTGCAGTTTATAAATTTGTTTATATCGTATTCTTTTATATTAACTACAATATTTACTTGTAAACAACGTTCTAAAAAACGTACGTCTATAGTTTTATCGTCAAAATCTAGATAGTAATACACATCCAGTATTTGTTTTTTAGTTCTGGAGTTATTTTTATCATTAGTAGAGGAAAAATTGATTGACATTTTATCTACCTTGTAATATAAAAAGGTTTTTTAAATGAATTTCAAACCTAATACTTAAACTTTTTTTAGTAGTATATATTAATAATGAAATCAAAAACTAATAAAGATTTACAAGATCATCTAGATTATTCTAAATACCATGGTACCTCAGGATTATCTACAAAAGCCTGGGGGCCTAATGGATGGTATTTTTTATTTTCGTGTATAATGGGAGGATACCCTGTTGAAATAGATGAAAGAAATAAAGAACATAAGGAAATCAAACGTCATTTTAAAAATCTGTTATTAAGTTTGGGTTACACAATGCCTTGTATATTTTGTAGACAATCATTTTTAGGATTTTGTAAAGATCTTCCCCCTGATAGTTTTATGACTGGAAGAATAAAACTTATGCGTTGGCTTTACGAAATAAGAAATCGAGTAAATGATAAATTAATTATACAGGAAGAAAAATGTTACAATGATGAAAAAAAACGTCTAAAAAATATATATTATAATGGTAAAAAAACAGACCAAGATAAAAGAGTTTATTATAAAAATTTAGAAGAGTTTAGAAAAAAAACATTTATAACTAAACCATCGATTAGCTTTGAAGAAGTTCTAGACAAATATGAATCGATACGAGCCGTTTGTTCAGCAAAAGCAAAAACTTGCGCGTTACCAGATAAAGTCAGCTGATTTATTAAATACATCAAGAATATTTCCTAGCCACTTAGCCACTTCTTAGCCACTTCTTAGCCACTTCTTAGCCACTTCTTGTAACTCTATTTGATGTTGTCTATCTTTTTCTTCAAGTTTCTTCTTTAATTCTATTGATTCATTAAATATTATATCATCTAATATATTTCCTGCCCATTTTCTAAATTTTTTAGCTATTTCTTTTTTGGAGTTGTAAAGTAATCTATAAACTCCTTGACTTGTTAAAAAAATAGTATCTGGATTTCCACTATTTGATGAGTACGTTGTACGTACTACCTTCTCATCTTCATCAAAATTCATTATACTTGTTCTAATATTTACAATACCTAATACTTTACCAATATCAGATGCACGGAAATAATATACACGTTTATCGTCAATATTTTCTTTTATAATAGATATTGGGTTGTTTTCAAATGCTTTTACTATACAATTATTATCTGTTTTAATTTCTTCTATCATTTATATACGTGTATGTTATATGTTAGGTTATAGTAGGTTATATGTGTAGGTTATATGTGTAGGTTATATACTCTATTATAAAACTTTATTTTTAAATAACAAAACTCACAATTGTTCCACGTTTACCGTCATATTTACTGGTTTTACACTTTTATTTTTGTTATAATCTAAAAAAATCTTTTTAATTATTTAATTATTTAATTAAAAGGATGTATCTTATCTTTATTTTTAGTAATATTTTTATACTCCAATTTCAAAGAATCTTCTCATTTGAGCTGGACTTTGTTCAAAACTGCTTTGATTCCAAGGTCCAACGTTTTCTTTTGGAATTGGTGGAAGAGATCTGATATCTTGATATGGAATTTTATTAGATTGCATTACTGTATTAATACCCACATGATATCCACTAATCAAAAAGTTTTGTTCTTTTAAAAGTTTAGAAACAGGATTTTCTTTAGCAAAATCACTTTCTGCTCCGTACTTTGGGAGAAGATCTTCTGGTTTAACTTGCTCACTACCAGCTACAATTTTATCAACTTGAATTTTTTGCATAGGTTCTTCAAGTTCTGCAGCTGGTTCTGCAGGGGCAGCTTGTACAATATCCCCTTCTTCTACATTTTCTTCTCCTTCTACATTTTCTTCTCCTTCTACGTTTTCAAGTTGTTCTGGCATCATACCATAATAATTTTGCATCTTTTCAGATTTAGGTTTTTGCATATAAGATACTAAAAGATAAACGCCAAGTAAAATTAGCGCAACTTTAAGCATATCATTTCGTTGAATAAGTTCTAAAATATTAGCCATAGGATTTGTTTTAATATACTATAATAAAATAAAATAATTTTAAAAAATTAAAAAAACCACAAAACTGTTAATTTAAAATTAAAATTACTTATTATAGTAAGTAATTTTAATCTCTGTATAATACAATTAATTTTAATGGAGGTTGATTCTGACGAATATATTGATGATAACTTTACAAATATAGATAGAATAGATGATTTTTTTATTAAACATTCTAATAAAATTCACGATTTGTCTGATGAGTTAAAATCTAGATTTAGTGGATTCTCACCACCTTTCCTATGTAATATGGAATTTCATAATTTAATACATTTTTTTGAAAACTTTATTGTTAAACAAACTTGTTTTCTACCATTAAAGTCAAAAATTAACAACAAATATATTTATACTAAAGAAATATTTAATACTTTTTATAAAAAAGAACTAGATATATCGTATGGTATAGTATTTGATTTTTCAAAAACAACTTTAAAATTTAACTTACATTATGAAGATTGGTTGAAATTCTGTTATCATTTTACTGAGAAATATGAATTGTACAAGTAATAAAGAATGCGATCATAAATTGTATTTAATATCATTTTATATTACAATGATATTATCTATTGATATTGGTATTAAAAATCTGTCATTATGCTGTATGGATTATACGGACCATAAAGATTTATCTTCTTATATTATAAAATTATGGGATGTATACGATACATTAGATACAGAGGATTATTTTTGCCAAAGCTTAAAACGTGATGGTAAACCTTGTGGGAAACGTTGTGGATATAAATTTAAATCTGAAACTGAGATCACATACACTTGTAAAACACATTTTCCTAAAAACATTACAATTAAACCACAAAACGTATATAAAAAACGTCTTGTTAATGATTATTTACTACAGGATATTGCTAAAATTGTTTTAACACGTCTTCAAAAGATATATGATGAAAACTTTGATATTTTTACAAACATTAAATCTATTGTTATAGAACTGCAACCCAAAATAAATCAGAAAATGAAGTTTATTTCTCATATAATATACGGAAAACTTGTAGAACTTTATTACAATACAACTACAAAAATACGTTTTGTAAGAGCTGCTCAAAAATTAAAAGCATACACTGGTCCAATTATTATATGTAATTTAAAGGGAGCTTATTCAAAACGTAAATGGTTAAGTGTACAATATACCAAATGGTTTTTAGAACAATCCCCATTAAACAATGGGTCTTGGCTGGAACATTTTTTAAATCATAAAAAAAAAGATGATATGGGAGATACATATTTGATGGCAATAAATGCAATACACGGTATACCCAAAAAGCAGAAAACCGATAAAAGTGGGAAATGTATAAAATAATAAATAAGAGATTTGTTGAAATTAAGTGTTATGTGATTATCCTTAACCCACCTATTATCTTTGATATTTTTTTTATACAGTATTTTATACTTGTTTTGTATATGGTTAAGGGCTTATATTCGTATATATAACATTGTACACATTCATTAAATCTTACGCGTTTGATTATTTCTTGATCACAGTGTATTTCAGGGGTGTATTTTAGTGGTGTAGTATAAATAGATGTTATGATTTCATATTCAGTCATCCTTAATTATATACGTTATATTATATTTTCGTTTTTAACACGTTTAAAAGGTGTAAAAAAATTAGACGTATATATCATTGATGTTAATAAACGAGTTTGAAAAGTTATCTTTAAGAAAATTTAAAATTAAAAGTATTCTTCCAGATGCTACCATATTATGCTTAGGTAAGAGGCGGAGTGGAAAATCGTTATCTTATGGTACAAAAGTGTTAATGTATGATGGTACAATTAAAAATGTAGAGGATATTAAAGTTGGACAACAAGTTATGGGTGATGACAGTACACCTAGAAATGTTTTAGAAACACATTCTGGGACTGATACAATGTATAAAGTAGAAAATAAACGGGGGGAAAGTTATACAGTAAATAGTCATCATATTTTAAGTTTAAAATGGTCTGGTAAAAAAATTATACTTGAGAGACTTGACAAAATGTCTTTTCAAGTAAGATATTTTGATAAAAATAAAACTAAATTAATACATAAAGATTTTTCTTATCGAAATAGAGATAAAGAGTCAGTTTTTGCGGAAGCAAAATGTTATTATGATAATATAGTAGACAATTTGTATGTAGATATTCCTATAAAAGAATACTTGGGATTATCTAAAAAATACCAAGAAAATTTATTGGGATATCAAGTCTCAGCATTAACTTTTCCAGAACAAACAACATCTTTACCAATCGATCCTTATATGATTGGTTATTGGTTAGGAGATGGGAGTAGTGCAAATAGTGATATAACTACACAAGATTCTACAGTATTACATTATTTTGCAAACAATTTAAGCCAATACAACTTGTATTTAGAATATAAAAGAATATATTGTTACAAAATTTCAAGTGGTTATAGACAAAAAGACAATATGTTTTTGAAAACATTGCGTGATTTAGATATGTTGAATAATAAACATATTCCTCATATCTATAAATGTAACACTAGAGAGGCTAGATTACGTTTATTAGCTGGATTTATAGATGCAGATGGTCATTTAGGTAATAGAAATGATTTTGAAATAACACAATGTGAAAAACATGAGAAATTACTTGACGATATTATTTATTTATGTAGAAGTTTAGGATTTACTACTTATAAACACGTTAAACAAACATCGTGGACACATAAAGGCGTTAAAAAATTTGGGAAAGCATTTAGAATAAATATTAACGGCGAAGGTATACATGAAATACCTACTTTAATTAAGAGAAAACAGGCACAACCAAGAAAAGAACGAGTTAATGCATTAGTTAGTCAAATAAAGGTAACTGAGTTACCACAAGATAAATATTTTGGTATCGAATTAGATGGAAATAATCGTTATGTATTAGGAAATTTTATTGTCACACATAATAGTTGGCTTGTCAGAGATATCTTCTTTCATCATAAGGATATACCGTCAGGAATTGTATTTTCTGGAACAGAAGAAGCTTCTCCATTTTTTGGTGATTTTATACCTGATTGTTTTATCCATTCTGAATATGATCCAGAATTAGTAGATAGTATTATGACACGTCAAAAGAAAAGAATTCGTGAATCAAAAGCAAAGGGTTTATCTGATACAGGAAAACACGCAAGTAATAATTTGTTTATAGTGTTAGACGATATGTTACACGATGCACAAAACTGGAAAAAAGAAAAAACAATTAAAAGCATTTTCTTCAATGGTAGACATTACAACTTCTTATTTATATTAACTATGCAATATCCTTTAGGTATTACACCAGAACTTAGAAGTAATATCGATTATGTATTTATATTCAACGAACCTAGTGTTAAAAATAGAAAGAAAATATATGACGACTACGCTGGGATGATACCGTCTTTTGATCATTTCTGCAATATTCTAGATGCTTGTACACAAAACCACGAATGTCTGGTCATAAAAACGTCAGGAAACAGTACTGATCTAAGAGAACAGGTATTCTGGTATAAAGCAGAACCCCATAGTAATTTTCAAGCAGGTCATTCTAAATTTTGGAAATATCATTCTGCTAATTATAACCAGAATTACGAGGAGGAAGGAGATAAAGATAAGGAAGAAATGGACAAATTGAAACGTAAATTTGCAAAAACGCGCAAACTCAAAGTTATCGTTTCAAGACAAGGTGAAATAGTTGGTTACAAATCAGACGACGATTAATATAAAAAAATTAAAAATCATAAATATAACATGGTAAAGATTACAAAACAGTTTTTTTCCGTATGGAAAAAAACCCTATATTAAAAATTTGGGTGGTAAAGCCGTCATCAGAACGGATGACGGTAAATTTGCAACTGAAACTATAATGATGAATATAAATACATTTAAAAAGTTATGTTCTAAAACGTATTTAAAAATAAATAATTATACTAAAATATAAAAATATGGACCAATTGATTACAAATAAACCAATTAATTTTAATGATGTTGTTAAAAATAGCAATACAACTATTTCTTTAGATATTCAATCTAAGTTGGTTGAACTTATGAACATCGAATTTACAGAAGAAGAACAACGATGGTATGTTGCTAATTTATATGTTTATATGAACTATCACGCAACTAATGATTATCCGATTAATTTAGAGGATGTATATAAAATGATTGGATTTGTTCATAAGAAAAATGCAAAAAGAACTTTGGAGAATAATTTTATAGAGGGAGAAGACTATAAAGTCGCGCTTCTCCATACGGAGAAGCGCAAAAATGAAGGTGGGTTCAATAAAGAAACTGTTATGTTAAACGTAGATACATTTAAGAATTTATGTATGATGGTTAAAACTGATAAAGGTAAACAAATACGTAAATATTATGTGAAATTAGAAAATATTTATAACAAAATAATAAAACAAGAAATAGAACAGCAAAAATTACTTTTAGAAAAGGAGAAAGAAACTGCTGCTAAATTGTTAGAAGAAAAGGATCACCAACTTCAAATCAAAGATAAATTACTAGAAGATTTAGAAAATAAACCACTAACATTTGGGTTTGGTAAAAAGTCTGGATACAATTACATTATAAAAGACAATAGCACTATTGGACATTATAAAATCGGCTTTGCAGATAGAGTTGACAGTAGACTTAGTGCTCTAAACACAAGTTCAAGCACAAAATCCTTAGAATTAGTTTCTAAATTCTTTTCAAGTGATAAAGATGGATCAGAAAAACTTATTCATAATATTCTACACCCATTCGGAATTAAAAATTATAATCAACAAAGTAACGAATGGTTTTATTTCAAAAATGATTTAGAATTATCATATGCAATTAAAACTATACGATTATGTGTTGATTTTATAAATGAAAATGATTTTAAAGATTACTCGGATTTTAAAATGAAAAACAAAGAATTGGATCTTAAAAATGAATTAGACACGGCTTTAGAAAAACAAGAACATTATAAAACACAAGATAATATAGAATTAATAAATGATTTTACAGTTAAAAACAATGAATTACCATTTTATAAAGGAGTTGTTTGGGTACAAGAAAAGTTAAAATGGAAATCAGAATTTCAATATAATTGTAAAAGGGTATTTCTTGGTTATTTTGCGAATCAAATAGATGCTGCTAAAATATACAATGATTACGCTGCGTATCTTAACAAGACTGAAAATGCAAATTTAATATTAAACAATATACGTGGTTATAAAACTATTCCTAGAAATGTTCCAGAATTAAACAAATTAAATAACCAATCACAAAACACATCTAAATATAAAGGTGTTAGTTATGATTCCAAACGTAGATATTATGTAACTAGTATTAAACTATCTGGGAAAACATATAATTTAGGTTTAAGCGAAGATGAAACGGAATGTGCCAAGTTATACAATCAACAAGCACTTTATTTTAATAACACTTTTAACACTAATTACATTTTAAACGATATACCTGACTATACAACTATACCAAAAGATTTACGCAAAGACATTGTATCTAAAAAGAAAACAAGCAATTATCACGGAGTATCATTGACAAGGAATAAAAAATGGGCTTGTAGTTATATGATGAATAAGAAAAAGATACACATAGGAACATTCACAACTGAATTAGAAGCTTGCAAAGTATACAACGATACTGTAAAAGAATTGAATCAACAAGGTTTTAACTATAAAACGAATTTAATACGTGACGATTAATAGAATATTATTTATTAATCTTCAAACTACAACAATAGAAAATGGTTTTAAAAGACTATTGATTTTTGAAATATCAAGACGCATAAACCATTTATCAATCCAACTACTACCATATTTATATTCTTCAATATCTCTTTTTTCAATTTTGCTTATATATTTTTTAATTTTTGCATACGTTTTATCATCAATTTTATCATCAATTTTGGAAACAATATTTTCCAATTCTTTTAAATTAGTACGCTTAATAAACTTGATCATCTTATTTTAGATAAAGATTTAAAATATTTCAATTTTTACCCAATTAATTTTTACCAAATCTTTTTTATTCGGTTATATTAATGTCATATATAGAAGATAATCAGTTAAATGAAATGTTAACAAGTGAATTTGATCAATATTTGTATACTAGACATATAGATACAAAATATGTTAACCCATATGATCCATATTCATCTATTTCACCTGATGATATGAATACAATTATATTACCAGATTTATCAAATTTACCAATGTCAAATATAATTGCATTAGATGATACAAGTTTCTCCGAATGTTTAGATAACATATTGTTCAATTTTAATTTATTTTCTACATCTTCTGACCGTGTATGTCATATGTTTTTTAATAAAATAGAAGATTATTTTTTAAGAATTAATTTGACCACATTTCAAATATCAATATCAATAGATACAGTTGCACAAATAATGAATTGTTTAACTTCAAACACTTTACCAATTGTAATACTTCCAGTACGTATTGACTTTTTAAATATAGAATCAGATTATGCCATAACATTACAAAAAAACGATTCTAATTTATATACAGCACATTCTAACTTGATTATTATTGATAAATTACAAAAAACTGTTGAATTTTTTGAACCACATGGTATTATACTAAGTCACGCTTATTCAAATATATTACATATCGAGTCAATAATACAAAATTTTCTAACTAAAACATTTGAATTAACAGGATATACATTTATAAATATATCAACAACATGTCCTATAGGTGCACAAACTATACAATCTTTAATAAGTCCAGAATCTGGCCATTGTCTTGCTTGGAGTTTATATTTTATAATGGTTAGACTATTAAATATATACTTTTTACCCACCCAAGAAACTGTATTTCAAACTATTAATAAAATAATAACATCACAAGATGCTATAACGATTGATACAACTATACGCCAGTTCCTATCATACATAGAATCCTTAGCAATTATACCAACTAGATTTTTTAAAGCACATAATACATATGATATATCCAATTATATAGAAAATAAAACCTTTATAGAATTACGTTTACGTCACTTGATTAATGTATATTTTAAAAATGCAATTTTTTATCATCAAGATTTTAGAAAAATATTTGAAGAAATAATTTCTTACAAAAATATACCAAACTTTGATAAAATATTTATTGAAGAAATCAGTAATTCTTATAACACTAATAACAATGATAACAACACTAATAACACCAACAACGCTAATAACACCAATAACATTATGCTTTAAATTGTCCCCGAATTCTTTAGATATAACCAAGTTTTTCCACCAATTTTAATTCTTCTTCTAGTTAACGGATTAATCATCCATTCGTCTTCTTGGTTGTCTTCTTGGTGGTCTTGGTCTTGTTGTTCAACAAAGGTTAACGATAAATAATCCTCATCGGACAATTCTGTTCTACACATTGGACACACATTAGTATTTGTTTCAATATGTTGTTTAATACAAGGTTTATGAAAAACGTGTTTACAATTTTGTAAACTGAATGTATGAGGCTGTGTTTCATCACAATCATAGCAAATACAACAATTATATTCACGATTTACAAAATCATCAAAGCTAATATCTTCACCGGTGTGATTTTCAAAAAAGTCTATGTAATTATAATAATTTTGTAATGTTGTTGTTAATCTAGAATAGTCAATCGGATATCTTTCTATTTCAAAACATCTTGTTTCGTAATATCCAGTAGGATACAATTCTTCCATTAAAGTCAAATCACTGAAAATACCATCAATATTTGTTAACATATAATTATGTATAAAGTTATTAAACAATTCAATACGCTCATTTTGCAAATATCTTATTAAACAAGAAATCCAACTTTGATATAATACATAAACAGTATAACTTGGATCGTCTCTTCCTCCTGGTTCATACATGTAAGGATTGTTATCTAAAAATGAATGAAATGTTATTAAAATTGTTTCAATACCCATACTAGATGTCCATTTTTCAAATTTACTATCTCCCCATGTATTCAAGATTGTAGCACAACATTTTCCATTTTCATACATATTAGGATGTATTCTAACTCCGTCATAATTCACAAAGGTTACTTCTGGTGGAGAATGCGGGTAATTATCAGGGATTTTAAGATCTAATCTTACAAATTTGTGTCTATATACACTATCAGATGGCGCTCGTATTATAGCATGTAAACGATGTATGTCCGCTTCATTATAATGAATTAAATAATCATTATCTAATAATTCACGTTGAGATTGTTGTACATATAATTGACGAATTTCTTTTAAAAATCTTCGATTGACATTCATTTAAACATTATAGTAAATAGAGTTTAAATCATTTTTTTTATTAAATTAGAATTCATCTTATTTATTAAATTAGAATTCACCTTATTTATTTTTTTATAGCAAGTCTACCATTTTGATACATTTCATACAATTTTTCCTTTACCATACGTTCTTTTTCTTTTTTTTCCTTACGTTCTTGTTCTTTTTGTTGTCTAGATATTTCCTGTTTATTAGGATCTTGTATATATAAAATATTATCTTTTAATTGAACACTCCAAGTTACATTTTTGTTCGGATTTATTAAAGTTATGTATTCTGGATAACCTGATTTTAACAGCAACCCTCCAACTCTAAATAATCGTTTTTCAACATTATAATATCTTATCCAAGTTTTAAATATGGACAAATCATTAACTATACTTTTTTCACGCATAGTTTTTAATGGAATACAATTTTGTAAACGTCGTAGTATTTCTTCCTTTGTAAAGTTATCTTGGATACTACCTTGTGGGGGTTTTATATATTGTGGACGTGATACTGTTATGTATTTCTTACCACCAGTTTGAGTAGATGTATCTTCTGTTTCTGAATAATAATCATCATCATCTGTTGTAGTTGTTGTCATATCTGTTGCAGTTGTTGTATCTGTTACAGTTGTTGTCATATCTGTAGTTGTTGCGGTTGTTGTTTCAGTATTTTGTTTTTCTACAACTAGACGTTTACCCCTCATTACTTTTATCTTAGAAATAAAAAAGTTTCAATTTTATTTTATTAGTCTATTATAAATATTAAGATGTTTTATTACATTTACAGTATGATTTATGATTTAGCTTCAACTTTTTTATATGCTCAAACTAGTGTTGATGAAATTATACCAGGAATTTGGTTAGGAAATTACAAAGCAGCTATAGATATAGATTTTTTAAAAAAGAATAATATAAATTTCATCTTAAACTGTACTCCAAATATGCCGCTGTATAATCAGATTTATACACAATCCGAATTAGATGAGATAAGTAACATAAATAAAATAGAAACATACAGAATTCCTGTAAATGATAGTTTACTAGAGCGTGATTTTATACTAATGGAAAAATATTTTAAAATAGTGATACCTCTTTTAGTTAGGAAATATTCAGTAGAAAAACAACGAATCTTAATTCATTGTCACGCTGGAAAACAAAGAAGCGCTATTGTTGTAGCAGCCCTATTAAAAGTACTTTTAGATCACGATTATATTAAAATAAATCAAATTCCTAAAAAGACAACCCAAACAACTCAATTAAACAATATCTACAAGTTTTTACTCGAAAAAAGAAGTCAAGTTTTCACATATGGTTTACGTATGAATTTTGAACCAACATATAGACGTTTTTTTAAAATTAATGACGTATCATAAATTTATCACAAATTTATCACAACCACCTCTTCCTGAAAAATGATGTATTCGATAATCAATTAAAAAACGATCGATACAATGTGCCTCTAAAGTTCTTTTACAATCATCTAGGTAAACAATAGTTCCAGGTTTGGACAAGTAAGTCTTTGACCAATAAACAGGAAGTAAACGTCCTGGTCTATTTCCAGCATAACCAGCAGGTCCATCTATTATAATAATATCAAATGGTGCTAATTGTAAAAGTTCTTCTGGAATACTATGTTTAAGGACATCTTCATCTGATATATCAAAACTTTGTTCGACAGTTGTTTTATATTTATATTTTATTATATTTGATTTGGGAATATCTTTATTTAAATCTATATAATCTTGATTATCTTCTACGAAAAATGTATTATTATCAGATAAATTATACCATAAATTAGAATCGTATCCTAATCCAAACACTAGAATTTTAAGATTTTTATGTAAACATGTATCAATAATATCATCAATAACATCCATATGAATTTGTATAGAATTTGTATAATACTTTTTTAAAAGTTCTGATTTATTCATATATATATATTATTATATATATTATTATACTATAAAAATTTCTTATAATATAATATACATACATATACATATATGTCTGATCAAAAGTTAATAGAAAATTATGGTTATGTACCTTTCTATGCATTTCAATGGATCATTTTAGGTTTACAAGTATATATAATTTATAATTATAAATATGTAAATGACACCCTTGATCAATACTTTGATCCTAATGATTTTTACAAACAGCAATTGAAAAAGATTGTATTAACAATACCTTTCTTATTAATGGTTTATTATGACGTTAAATATAGTAGTTTTTCTTTTAAAAATATGGGAGTTGATCCAGCTTATAATGATACAATTAAACAAGTCCTAAACATATTAGGTTCATATGCTATTATTCATATTTTTGCACAAGATACTGGTTTAAAAACAGCTATATTACAAACAAGTTTTGTACAATCGCAAACTTTATTTATAATTATGAGTGTTGGTATGGCTTATAGTATAACGCAAAATAGATCACAATCAATATTGGCGCTTATATTATTTTACCACTTGAAATATGTAATTAGTCAAAATGTAATAGAATAAATCTTATTATTCCCATTATTTTTATTCTTTGTTATAAATAATGGAAAGGGTAGAAACACGACTAAAACGATTCAAAGATTGGTTATATTTCTATAAACGTTTATCTTTATTAAAGGACAAATCTGGAAAATATATATACAATACAACACAATCTTTGTTTTCAAAACGTGTTTTATCGTCAGGTATAGAAGGAATAGTGTATAAAACTACATTTGCAAATAAAACAAGATATAAATATAAAAGTATTAGGTCACGTGTAGGGGTCTTTGTAACAAAGGCATTATATCTAAAACGTATAGCAGATAAAAAAAGAATAACCAATCAAATGATTGGAGCTGATAGTTCTAGTGTGCAAAAGTTATTTTATAGCAAAAGTGCATTTGATAAACCAAGTTTAATAGAAGTTATAACATTAACATTAACAAACCAACTTGTATTTCAAAAAATATGTCCTCATTTTAACATAAATTATGATTGGAATTATGAAAAGAGTACTATAAGATTATACAATGAATATGCTATATATGGTGATTTTACAAATTGGGTCAAGGGTAATCATTCCCATGAAGTTTGGTTAAATGCGTTATTTCAAATTATGGTAGGTTTACTAGCAATGCGACGCTATTTTAATATGATACATACAGATTTACATATAGGAAACATATTAGTACATAGTGTACAACCAGGTGGTTATTGGACATATATAATAGATAATAAAAAATACTATCTTCCAAATTTAGGTTGGGTTTTTTTATTGTCAGATTTTGGATTTTCATGGATACCTAATAAAATGTCAGTTCCATGGGATTATACAAATAGACTAAAATACATTACAAAGTCTGGTCAGGATTTGTACGATTTCATTACACTTTTCAAATCAATACACAACAATAAATACGTACCTGACACAATTAAAACTACAATGAAATTAATGTTTACAACAGGTGATTTTATAGTTTTTAAAAAAAGCTACTATAAAAATTTATACAATAAATTTAAAGGAGATAAACGTTACAAAAAAAATAGTTTAGTTTATAAAAAGTTAATAAAACAATACCACAAGTTGTATTCAAACAAAAGCCATAAATTATCTAAAAAAATAATACAAAACTTTTACAATAAACCTGGTTATACTAAACCAAAAGGAGAAAAATGTATTGAAACTTATTCTTTAGACAAACGATTCGTCGAATCTAAACTACCCCAAATTTTTCGTCAACTGGTAAATAAGTAATGGTCATATTTATTTAAAATCCCATTTTTCACATTCTATACATTCAGTGTCCTTTATACATTCTGGAAAATCATTTTCCCATTGTGGAATTACATTTTTTATTATATACTCAATCCTATGATTTAATACTGATTCTGTATAACCCAACTTTTTCTTTGCATCATATAAACACGTAAATCCACTATGACATTTTGTATGTATATTATATCCAATCATAGAACAAATTGATCCACATGTACCTATAAATATCGGATCTGCATTGTGTCCAAAATGATATATTTTATTAGAACCTTTATCATTTGTACCAGAACGTTTTATATAATGAATATCTCCAGGAGTTTCAAATGTAACAGCTGGTTTATCATATATTATAGACGCAATACTAGCCAACATACCACCTAAAGAATGTCCAGTAAAATATACATCTATTTTATCAAAATCATAATCAATTTTTACATTGTCAACAATTTTTCTTACCATATTAATATAGTTTTTATCATAATCTAGACTAGTACCGTAGCATTTACTACAACATTCTGAATTTTCTAATCCTTGACAACCATCACAAACTTTGAATAAACTACTTTGTTTGTAAAAACAACACGAAAAAAATAAGTTATCATTGTATTTATCATTTACAGAAGTTGAAAGTGTACAAGTTTTATCTTTGTTTTGTAAAATACCACCACTATTTTCATCTATATCTGATATATTTTCTACATGTAAGGTATTGTAATTTGTCCAGTATACACTCGTTCCCTTAAATGATATAACAATTTTATCTTTTGCATTATTTGTAAACAAATATGATTTTACAGTATCACTTTCTATTGTTCTATTTTCAACCGTATCCAACGTTGTATTTAACCAATATTTACTTCCAATACTATAATATACATTATTTGACATTTTTGCAAGTTCATACACCGTTTCATATTTTAAAAAATTAGCAGATACTAACTTAAGTATAAGTATATTCAAAAGCATTTACTAATTAACACTAAATTTATGTTAATTAATAAACTTAATCGTTTTATTTTTATTTATTTTTATTTATTTTTATTTATTTTTATTTATTTTTATTTTTTACATAAATCTAAGTCTACGTTTAACAAGATTAATTATCGTTTCAATAGGAGATTCTGAAGTTGAAGTAGTACTTGAAGTAGTTTCAGATTCTGTTGTTGAAGTTGAAGTAGTTTCAGATTCTGTTGTTGAAGTTGAAGTAGTTTCAGATTCTGTTGGACAAGGTGTTTCCATTACTGTACTTGTTTCAGTAGGTTCTGGAATTACAATATCACGAGTCAATTCAGGAGTTGGTGTAGGAGTAACTTCTTCTGGACAAGGTGTTTCAGTAGGTTCTGGAATTACAATATCACGAGTCAATTCAGGAGTTGGTGTAGGTGTAACTTCTTCTGGACAAGGTGTTTCTGTAGGTTCTGGAATTACAATATCACGAGTCAATTCAGGAGCTGGTGTAGGAGTAACTTCTTCTGGACAAGGTGTTTCTACTGGTGTTACACAGTCTATACAAGGTGTTTCTGTAGGTTCTGGAATAGTAATTTCACGGTCTCTTACAGATGTACAAGGAGCAGTTTCAGTAACTGTAAAGAATATTTGTTCTATAATTGTATCGGTAACTGTATCGGTAAGTGTAGCAGTAACTGTATCGGTAAGTGTAGCAGTAACTGTATCGGTAACTGTATCGGTAAGTGTAGCAGTAACTGTATCGGTAACTGTATCGGTAAGTGTAGCAGTAACTGTATCGGTAACTGTATCGGTAACTGTATCGGTAACTGTATCGGTAACTGTATCAGTAACTGTAGAGTAATGAGTCTTCCATTTTGTTTTATAACAATTTCTACCTCTTACAGTAGAAGTAACTGTAGATGTACAAATATCAGTTGATGTTGGAAGCAAAATAGTAATATCTCTGTTAACTGTACTTGTTGGAATAATTGGTACAGTTGTATTATATTTATTATCACATACAGTATGATTTTTTTCATCACAAGCAATTACGCTTGAAACTAAAGCAAATATTAAAATTGATGCTAATTTAGACATTTTATATATGAAACTAAATTATCTTTAAATTAAAAATAATTTAGTTTTTTATTAAACATAATTTTTTTTAAAATTATTTACAAAATCTATATTATGTAAATTATTGTTATTATGTTTAATTAAAAATGGTTCGTCATTTTTTATAACATCATTTTTCAACATATTATAAAACTCAAAACGATTTCCGCCAATGTAACATATTCTCCATCCATCTGATGCTGCACTCATTATAAATAAATATTTAATCAAAAAGTTGATTAGAAATTTGTTACAAATCATTTATACATTAAGCATTTAAAATAAATAAACAATACAGCCGTAAACGCATACTACCTCATTTAAAAACAAATAATATTTATCATTATCATATGCATTATGAGGACGAAAAAGGAAACCCCAGGTGTACCAACATATTCTAAAAAATTTGCAAATGCAAACGCTAAAAACAAGTCAAAAAGCCAACATTCAATAATGCATAAACACGAAATTAAATTAAAAGAATTTGATAACAAATCAGAAAGATTACGTGTTATTGATCATAAAATAAAAACACTTGAAAATACATTAAAGCGCCAGAATGATGAATTTTTAAGAAAACGATTAAACAGAGAAAATATATCTCCAATAACAAATTTAATAAATACAAATAAAATAGACCTTAAAGAATTACAACAAGATAGACAAAAAGTTGAGTCTGGAGAAGATCAAATAGATTATTTATTAGATTCATCTCGTATTATATTTGCATATATGACATTAGATGAAAGGGAAACATCACTGTTATCTATAAATGAGATGTCTGAACAAAATAATGATGAATTGCAAGAACTGTATTTGAAAAAAAGTACACTGGTAGAAGAATACTTTAGAAAATTTGAACCAACTCATTATAATTATAAACGTGATTACTATAAAGAGCAAGTTGTATGTTCTAAATGCAATGTAAATTTTACAATTGATAAAAGTTTTCTTGTTTGCCCAAATTGTGGTATTTGTTTACAAACAGTTGAACAGGCTGCAGAGTTATCATACAAAGAACTTCAAGACTTTGATTACAGACCTCAATTTACATACGACAAAATGACTCATTTAGACGATTGGTTAAGACGATTCCAAGCTAAAGAAAATCGTAGTATACCACAAGAAATATTAGACAAGGTATTATTAGAAGCGAACAAGGAGCGTATTCAAGATTTGAATACATTAACAGAGGATAAAATAAAGAGATATTTAAAAAAATTAAACTTGAATGAATATTATGATAATGTGATTGGTATAATAAATAGAATCAATGGTAGACCACCATTTACCCTAACATCTGAAATAGAAGATAAAATAAAAACAATGTTTCAACAGATTCAAGATCCATATGAAAAATTTAAACCAGCAGGAAGAAAAAATTTCCTTAGTTATAGTTATACACTTCATAAATTTTTCCAAATACTTGGATTGCACGAATTTGCAAAATATTTTCCTTTATTGAAAAGTATAGAAAAATTACGTCAACAAGATGATATCTTTAAAAAAATTGTTGTTTTTATGTCGGATAAGGATCCAGCTACAAAATGGTTATTTTATCCAAGTATTTAATAGACGAAATCTATTAGGACATTATATTTAAATTTATTTTATTTAATTTAATCACAATTAAATTATCATCCAATTAACGATTTTGTTGTAAATTTAGATAATGTATGGAAATTTATAGGTTTTTCTAACAAAGCAAATGGTAAACGTTTATTAAAACAACATTTTACTGAAAATAAAGACTATAAAATTACGCTCATCCGTTCGGATGAGCGAGTTCACGGTCATCCGAACGGATGAAAACCCCCCTAATACAAATTTAGGTGGTAGACCTCAAGAAACTATAATGATGAATATAAATACATTTAAAAAATTATGTTTAAAAAGTAATACTGATAATGCAGATAAAATACATGATTATTATATAAAATTAGAAATGGTTTACAATGAACTCACAAAAGAACAATTAGAAGAACAACAAAAATTAATAGGAGAAAATCAAAAAAAATTAGAAACAACACAAAAAGAATTGCAAAAAGAAAAAACATGGCGTAATAAAATGTTGAATAGAAGATGTTTTGATGCAGAAGATGGAGATCACGTTTATATTTTTAAAGATAATTTAAATGAAGATTCTATATTAAAAATTGGTAAAACTAAAAATTTAGTAGATAGAGAAAGATTTTACAGTAATATAAACAAATCAGGCTGTATTGTATATTATAAAAAATGTAATAGCATCTAAAAAAGTAAAAGACGATGTAATATATAAATACGTTGAGTAAAATATACAAATCTATTATATATTTTACACATAAGGGTAGTTGTGGAAGTTTTGTACAAGCATCTAAATCTATATACATTTAATATTAATATATATTTAATATTAATATAAGTTTTTTATAATAGATTGGTTTAATTTTTTGACTTTTTTAACCTTTTTATAATTTTATTAAATGGGTTTTTACTTACTTTACTAGCGACACTTTCAGATACACTTTTGACACTATCCGATATACTTTTAGTATCATCCCTATATAAATTAAGGTCGTATGCTGTTTCATCAATTTTATACAATGCATTACTTACTACATCATTTACTACTGTTTGAATTTCACTAATCGGTTCATCTATAATTTCTGGAATTTGGGTATTTGTATTATTTGTATTATTTGTATTATTTGTATTATTTTGACTTATTATAGGTATATTGGTCAATATATTTTGTACATTTTCTATAACTTCTTCTGCAAATTCTTCTGCAAATTCTTCTACAGGTTCTTCTGCAAATTCTTCTATAGGCCCTTCTACAGGTTCTTCTACAGATTCTTCTACAGGTTCTTCTGCAAATTCTTCTATAGGTTCTTCTGCAAATTCTTCTATAGGTCCTTCTACAGGTTCTTCTACAGGTTCTTGTGTAATTTCTATAGGTCCTTCTACAGGTTCTTCTACATGTTCTTGGGTAATTTCTATAGGTTCTTCTACATGTTCTTGGGTAATTTCTATAGGTTGTGGGGTAATTTCTATAGGTTCTTCTATCGGGGCATTATTGTCTTCCATTTTATCATTACTACTACTTTTACTTTCATCTGTTTCTTCCTTTAATTCTAGACGATCTAACAATACATCTGATTGAAAACTTGAATTATTTGGAGTGGTGATTGCCTGAATTTTATTCTGTTCTTTATCTTGGGTATTGTTCTTTTTATTTTGATCTTTTTGTTTTTTACTGCTAGATCGTCCTATTTCCTAATGGTGATGTCTTCGGTGGTTCTTTAACTCAAAGTACAAACTTTTATGTTCTGATGCTCGTAAAACATCACGTAGACGATCAGATTCTTGTGCACGAAGTACTTCTTTAATGTTAGATTCAGAATCAGAGATTTTGTCTTTAAGTGAACTGTATTCAAATGCCATTTGTTTAGCAAGATCGCCTTTATTTTTAAGGGCTTCTATTTGGATTTGTGCAGTGTTATCACTTGCTTGTTTAACAAGGATTGCGTATTGATTTGTATTAGACAAAATTGTTTCAGCCTTTGTTTGATAAATGTCTTTTGTAAGATTTCCAAAGTTGGACCAATTGTGATCACTTTGGTTTTTAAGATATCCTATTAGCTCATTGGTCATTTTTTGTCCTTCTAATCCATTGTTATATATATCTCCTTGCAGAGTAGTAAATTGTTCAGACATTCTAGCACGTACATCTTGACTAGTACGATAAATATTATTATCAGTTTGACCAGCGATTCTGTATGCTGTGGAATCTAATGATCCTCCCACACGTTCAGTGGCAGCTAGATTATCTCTAGCTCCAGTTAAAATTGATTCTTTTAAATTAGAAGCTTTATCTGAAACACTTTCTATAATAGATTGGAAACCTTTATTTGTTCTAGACTCTCCAGCATATTGTGCTCTTTCTTGCGAATCAAGAATATTTTGTGTTTGATGTTGTTGGGATTTTAATCCCTCTGTATTTTGATAACTTTGACTTTTTAATAAGTCCGATTCAACTTTTCCTATCTTATCAGATAAAAATTGCGTTTGGTCATAACTAGCTTTTAATTGCGATGGATCCATTTTTTTATATATAACTTTATTGTTATACTATTTCCAAAGAAAAAAAAAATATGGAAATTTCGCACAAAATGAACAAAAAATATATTTTGATTTTTATATATTTTCTACGTTCACTGTTTAAAAACAATAATCTATTCAATTAATATATTGTACACTCTTTGTATAAAATACAAATATTGTATAAATCTATCATTTTTAGACGATAAATACGCGTACTAATATATATTTTTTTTTATTTGCTTACATTAAGTATTATAGCAATGGATAACGAGAATTACATTTCCCCTAATAAAATTACAAAACAATACGATATTACTTCTGGTACTTTAAGAAGATGGGCAGAAGCTGGTAAGATTAAATGTTTACGACCAAATGGTGGGAAGAGAATTTACAACATTGAAGATATCAAAAAAATTTTTAATAGTAAAAAAACTACCCCAGATAACGAAGACACTAAAGACACTAAAGAAACAGAAGACACTAATACTAAAGAAAATACTAAAGTTAATCAAAATACAAATACCATAGAACATGAAGATGATATTAAAAACGTCTTAAAAAAATTAAAACAAAATATAGAATCGGGGGAAAATATGAATTCTATAGATGATATTACAAGTGAACTTAATGACATTATGATTTTAATTAATCATATTAAGAAAAATGGAAATTAAAAATTATCTTAAATCTAAAAGTTTATAGATTTACGATAAAATACAGTATTTAGTATTTAGTATTTAGTATTTAGTATTTAGTATTTAGTATTTAGTATTTAGTATTTAGTATTTAGTATTTAGTATTTAGTATTTAGTATTTAGTATTTAGTATTTAGTATTCAGATATAACAGGCATTGTATCTTGTCTACACATAACGCAAGTTGTTTTACCAGATATATTGTAAAATCTACACCAACACGTAGCGTGAACAGCATTGTTACACTGGTATTTGCAACATACAGTCATGTCATTTTCATAATCAATATAATCTAAACATATTGGGCAAGTTTCATTTCTGCCAATATTATATTTAAGAGATTCTTCTTTTATCCAAATATCGGCAATTATATTTTTATAATTACTTATAGACCAATATATAGGATCAGTATGACCAAATTTTTTAGAACCAAGCCAATATATATGTTTACAATGACGACGTCTCATTGTATAATCCATACACGAACAAGAACAATTTATGCTATATAATTCTCTCCATACTTGCACGATATATATTTTGTTAGATGATCCTAACACTTTAAAATCAACCCCGGATATTTCATCCAAATATCCATTATTATCAACATCATAAATAACAGAAGCATCAATTAAAAGTATCCTTTGTGTTAAACTACGCAATCTTCTTTGGTAATCTTCAGTTGTATATTGTTGTAATTCATTTATATTGTCATTGTCATTTATTAAATTGTTGAATAAATTGCTAGTACTATTCATAACTTCACTTATTTTTAATATTGAATCTTTTTATTTAGTTTTTTATAAAAAGATTTTTAAAAGGTCTACGACTTGCTCATTATGCTTTTATAAACTTGTCTATTTGTGATATAGCACAAGCAATTATATTATTGAGATTGTTTACTTCCTCTATTGCATTTCTTATATCGTCTTCTAATTTTAGTTGATGTTTTATTACTTCATTTTCAAAATATATAGAATCAAGTTTCATATTAACAACTGAAAATCTATTACTCGATTCTTCTGTCAATTTATCTAAACACTCATTTAAATCTAGCAATTTAGATTGTATACCAACATTACTACAAAACTCAGAATTACTATTAACTGGAATGTTGGATATTGAAATATTAGTAATCATAGTTTGCAAATTATCCATTATATCCATTTTATATTTTTCAAAAAATTCATTATATATTTTCTGCGTATCTAATTGTACACTATGATTAATTTCCTCAAGACTATTCAATCTATCCATTATACCAAGTGTTAATTGTGAAAATTTATCCTCTATGTAATCTTTCAACTCTTTATAAACAATAACTTCTCTAGATTTACAATCACAACAACCTTGTAATAATTGCGATTGCGAATCGATTTTTGTATTAACAATATCAATTTTGTTTTCTAAATTTACCAGACGACTCATCAGGTCAACATTTGATACTTTTCTAAACATATTTTAATTATACAAAAGTTATTTTATTATATAACCTAACGTAATCGTAGGAATAAATTCATAAATCTTTTGCGTTAAACAAATTATAATATTTTATAAATAAATACTAAATGTCAAAAGGAAAGGTTATAGATTATTTATTTGAAGATCCAGAAATTACTAATCAAAAATATGCACTTGTTAGTATAGTTGGACCACATATGCCACAAAAATGTGATGTGTGGGGTTTAAAGGTAAGAGGTACAGCTGATTCTTTAGAAAATGCTAAAGCTTTATGTAAACGTTTATTAAGAATTGATAATAATTATGATATTTATACAGTAGATGTTGGTAAATTCTTTCCATTGGCAATAGATCCATTAAAAGTTCAAAATGTAGAATATCAAAACGAACAATTGAATTCGTTAATTCAAAGCTATCTTGAAAATAAAGACAATGCAAACGATTTATGGAATCAAAGGAAAACTGAAATGATTGACGATGCAATAAAAGAAGGTAAAAATCAAAAGGAATTTGTAAATAAACCAGAACATCCTATTTCTGTTTTACATAAAATTAAAAATTACGAAGAAGGTATTGCAGATACAGAACGTTCATTAGAATCTCTTAAGGAAGAATTAGCAAAAGCAAGAAACAAGTTTGATAATTATACAGAAGAAGAAAGAGAAATTGCATTAAAAGAATTTAAAACAGCTTTAGAAGATAACATTAAACAAATCGAAGATAAACCTATAACTGTTGATGATATTCGTAAAGAGTTAGAATCTGAATTTCAAAATGAATTATCAAGACCAAATGAACCACCTAGTGTAAACAGTATTATTTCCACTATTCAATCATTAGAAGATGAATTAAGTGAACTTGAAACATTTCGATCATCATTGTCTTCAACAGCTTCTCCAAAAGGATACGAAACTATTGTAAACAAAATTAATAAATTAAAGCAAGAAATCGAAACACTTAAATCAAAGTTAAATAATAAAGACTTGGTTAATAGTTATATAAATGAAAATTACCCAGAATCAAAATACAACTTTAACTAAACATTATTTCTCAAAATTATAAATATAATTTTTTTATTAATATATAGTAACATATTAATAATGGAATCATCTGAAGAAAAACAACAAAAAAACATAGTTTTAACTACCTTTATCAGAGTAATATTAAAATATGCCCTAGAAGGTTTAATTATTGCAATCGCTGCATATTATATACCTTTAATGTATAAAACATCCTTAAGAACTCCAACATTTAATGAAATATTCTCAATTGGTTTAACAGCTTCTTTAACAATGATTGTTTTAGATTTCTTTTCTAAACAAACTGCAACTGGTGTAAGATTTGGTGCTGGTTTAGGTATAGGTAAGGGCTTAATCAGTTTGTAAACTAAAATCTAGTATTACATATACTACTATAATGAACAATCATCTGTGTCCTTTTATAATAACTTAGTTGATTTTGTATATTACGCCAGTCACTAACATTTATTTTATTATAACACTTTAAATATAAAGTAGAATCAATTGGCATTCTATCATATTCATCAATCGAATCAACAATACAAATCTCATTCTTTTCTAAATTAAAACAAACACTTTTCATCAAACCCTAACAATATCATAATCTTATATTTTTATTTTTAAATATTACAAATATAAAAATACATTTACTTGAAATAAACACGTCTAAATATGTTTACTTGGAAACACATCTAAATATGTTTACTTGTATTTATAAAGTACGGATTATTTTGCAATTGTCCATGTACTAAATCTGGTTGTAATCTATCTGCTACAACAGTATCCATAGCATCGTTATCATCACGATGTCTAATAGGAATACCTAATTGATCTTTATTAGGAATATGTTTATAATCATTTATAATTTTTTCTCTATCATCAATTTCTTCTTTTAATAACATATTATCGGTAACCTTTATATCTGCAAAAGAATCTTTACCTGATGAAATTTGGAAATTTTGTGGTCCAGATGGTCTCTGTCCCATTAATGATTCTTGTTTTTGATCACGAATCGTCACATTATCAAAACGAACTCTAGATTCAGCTTCAGATGCAAACTTGGCATTTCCTTTATATTCTGGATGAATTGCATTTCTAACCTTTTCAGGATTAGCATATGTACTTTGAACTGTATGATTCTTTACAATTTTAGCAGCATTTGTTATGTAATCTTTACTTACTTCTGTAATAATTTCCTTACCTGTAATTTTGGCTTCGTGTTTATTAACAAGATAACCCATACCATCGTTTATATGAGCTTGTCCTTTGTATTTATTATCAACTAATGTTTCTTTATGAGTTTGCCTTGCTGTAATGTTAGAAATACCTGCATTATATGTTGCATTAGAACCTACATTAAATGAAGTGTTAATGTTACCACTATTATCAGCATTACGTAAAGTTTCCCTTATAGTTGTTCGTGTTTCGTCTTGTGGTTTAATCTTTACACCAGATGATTGCATATTCACATTTAATACGTGTGTTTTATCACCAGTTGTAGCTCTTTCTGATTCAAATACTTGGAAACCTGATTTACCGTAATCGTGTCCAGATTGATTATTTACAATTGTTCCACTTAGATTTCTACCAAAATCATTTGTAAAATTATGTCGTTTAGGATCTTGGAAATAACCTGCTAATTGATCACTATTATCTACATTTGATAAACGTTGTTTTGTTGCTTTATGAATACTATCTTGACCACCATAATACTCCATGTTATAACTTTGCCTAGAAGAAGCCTTCATATTAATGGAATAGTCTTCCCTTGATTTGGGACCTACAAATTCACCTGGACCACTAAATCTATGGTTGTTTTCAAAATATGTATCTGGACGATTTTTTTCCACTTCACCCATAACACCACGATTTTCTCCCATTTTACCAGACAGAACTCTACCTTTATATGTTTCCTTTGGTCTATTACCTGGTCGTAATTCATTAACATCCTTAAAACTTGGTCTAATCGTATTTTCAAATGTACCAGCTATAGGAGCAGATATCTTTTCTGGTTCAACAGGTCTTTCATTTTGTCTATATAAAGATGGCACGTACCTATCCATATTAACTTGTGATGAAAAAACAGGATTTCCATAAATATTTTCAGGAGTTTTATCATACAAACTACTAATTTCTTTTTTATGAGAAAATGTAGATACATTACCAGTATGTTGATCTAACAAGGCTTCATTTGAAAATGTTTCAATATTTTGTTTTGTATTACTTCCAAAAAACGGTACCATATTATTATGAGATGCATCAAATGGCTTTCCAGTCAATAAATTAATACTTGTTTGTTTATATGGTAAACTTGTATCTAATAATACTTCAGCATTTACATCCTGTCCTAAATATTTCCCAATAGGTTTAAACATTGGTCTATTATCAATAGTAACTGATTTATCGCTTTCACTTTTAGGTTTTATTACATTTTCTAGACGATTTATATCATTTAATTTACTTAATTGTTGGGAAGTCATTCCTGCTATGTCTGGTACTAACGTTGGACTTAACAATGATTCATTACCAACTGCACTATATGTATTGAAAAGAGGCGGAATATATCCAGATTCTGATGGATTTTCTGATTTTTTGTAATTTTGTAAAGACCTCTTTAAAATTTCATCATTTGACTCATTTACAACATTTGATGTATAAATATTTTTACCATTTGGTTTGTCAAATTCTTCAATACCTTCTCTTACAGTTTCTTGAATGCGAGGATTTCTCCCATCTCTACTGAAAAAATATCCTGCTAAAGTTGTTAAGCCAATTAATGGAAATGTTAAATCACTCATATTATATTACAATTTGTAAAGAAATAAAGTTTGATAAAATAAACTATTATTAAAAAAATCTATGAAAACTAATAAAAAATACCCAGTTGTAACATTAAAATCTAGAAAACAATATCTAAAAAGTATCAATTGTCTAAATCCAAATTTATTCCAATAATTACGTTTTGTAAACATATTAGACACAAGTTTACCGTATAAACAATAAAAGTATTATATAAATTAACATAATATATACAATACGTAACATATAAAAAATAAACAAAATAACTAATTTATTAAGATTTGTATTTAAAATAACTAAAATAACTACCACCTTGCTTGCTTTGTCTTGTATCCTCGCCTTTGTCTTGTATCCTTAGCCGATTAATCCCAACCTAAAAGTTTTTTAATAACCATTTTATCAAGACTGTAAATTTTTTGTTGAACATCTGTAAATCCAATAGGCTTATTTGTAAGCTTGTACTGAGCATGTAGTTGTCGTAAGGTTCTATAATAAAGATTTTCATCTGTAACTTTAACAGTATGCTTGATATGTGAGTCAACATACAATCTATATACTGTTTTAACTAATTTTAAAATGGATGCTTTGATATAAGTAAACATAAACGTATTTTCAGTATAAAATTGTTCAAGTAATACAAGAGATTCTGGCTTATTTAAAAGTTCTAAATATCTCATTCTAATCTGAGGAACATTTCCTCTTATAGATTTAATCATCTTGTATCTTTCAAAATCATACTTGTATGAGTTCCATGTTTTATCTGTTTTGTCAAAAATCTTGATGACAATTCCTCTTTTAAATTTACAATCAAAATTATTAACATCAGATCCTAAAATTCTAAAATCATCTACTTCCATCAATTTAGGACGCTTGATTCCATAGACATTTCTAAATTGATTACTAAAATCTTCAAAGAATGTAGAATTATTGATTCTAGAAACATAAACTAACATATTGACATTATGTTTAATAACAATCCTATTTTCACGATGAAGTAAAATAAATACATATGTAAAATTTGTATCCATAGTATTCAACAAATTTTTATCAAATGTTTCCCAAAACATTGTATCAAAATCTTTGTCACTTGTCCAATAACTAGAACTAGCAGTAATACATCTAGTAGTTGCTGTACGCCAAATACCATTATAATTATACAATCGAAGAATAGTACCATCTTCACAATATTCAATTCTTACACCATTACTATTCTGTTGAACCAAATCAACAACTTCAGAAAAATTATTAATATCGTGTAAACGATTTTGACACATACAAATCACCCGATTTGTATTACTTTCAAAAATCAACCCATTAGCTTGTTTTTTATAAGCTTTTATCTTTTCATCATCAATAACTGGCATAATAGATTCAACAACTCCAGATTCAATCAAATTAAGATCAGTAAAAGGCACACTAACTTCAGATTCAACAACTCCAGATTCAACAACTTCAGATTCAACAACTCCAGATTCAACAACTTCAGATTCAACAACTTCAGATTCAACAACTTCAGATTCAACAACTTCAGATTCAACAACTTCAGATTCAACAACTTCAGATTCAACAACTTCAGATTCAACAACTTCAGATTCAACAACTTCAGATTCAACAACTTCAGATTCAACAACTTCAGATTCAACAACTTCAGATTCAACAACTTCAGATTCAACAACTTCAGATTC
>Ga0208718_1000017_pt1 | contig 59058 bp, 65 predicted proteins | sample LakMenE29Apr09ns_FD_150743 | JGI IMG/M metagenome (GOLD analysis project Ga0208718, IMG submission 150743) | Freshwater microbial communities from Lake Mendota, WI - 29APR2009 deep hole epilimnion ns (SPAdes) | ecosystem: Environmental > Aquatic > Freshwater > Lake > Epilimnion/Euphotic zone ...
ATCCAAACCATTATTATTTTGTGCGTTTGCACCAGCTGATTGAACTACAAGAAGAACAGGTTTACAAGCAGCATATGGCATAAATTCTAGAATCATTAAAGCATCCTTATAAGATCTACCTTCTATTTGCTTTAAAACTCTCCTAACCTTATTAGGTGACATTCTTATATATTTTGCTCTTGCGCTAATAGTATTTAAGGGGATTTTCATTTTTTTCTTATATATATTTAACGTCGTGTTTTTTTATCACTTTTAACATGCGATCTAAAATTCCTCGTAGGTGAAAATTCACCTAATTTATTTCCTACCATTTGTTCTGACACGTAAACAGGTACATGTTGTTTACCATTATATACTCCAATTATATTACCAACCATAGATGGTAATATAGTAGAAGATCTAGACCAAGTTTTTACTACAATTTCATCTGTTTTTTTAGTCTTATCTAAGGAGTTAATCTTTTTTAGTAAATGTGAAGCTACGAAAGGACCTTTCTTTAATGATCTAGTCATATAGTATTTATTATTTAATATAAAATCTTAATTATTTGAGATTATTTTCTCTTACGAATAATACAAAAATCACTATATTTATTATTTCTTCTAGTTTTCAAACCTAAGGCAGGACGACCCCAAGGTGTTACAGGTTTTGCACGCCCGATAGGAGATCTACCTTCACCACCTCCATGCGGGTGGTCACAAGGATTCATTACTACACCACGAACGGTAGGACGTATGCCCAGCCATCTTTTTCTACCAGCTTTACCAATAACTAAGTTCTTTTCTTCTGCGTTACCTACTTCACCTATAGTTGCATAACAACGACTATGAACCATTCTTACTTCATTGGAAGGCATTTTTAATGTAACGAATTTTCCTTCTTTAGCCACAACCTGAGCAGAAGTACCAGCAGATCGTACAATTTGGCCACCTCTTCCTGGAATAAGTTCTATATTATGTATTGATGTACCTAAAGGAATATTAGATAATGGCAATGCATTACCAATTTCAATTGGTGACTTAGGTCCTGATAATACTATTGCACCAATTTCTAATCTTTTCGGATGTAATATGTATCTTTTTTCACCATCAGTGTAATGTAACAAAGCTATTCTGGCATTTCTGTTAGGATCATACTCAATAGATGCTACTTTAGCTTCTACATCAGACTTATTTCTCTTAAAGTCTATTATTCTGTATCTCCTTTTATGACCACCACCTTTATGCCTAATTGTGATTATACCTCTGTTATTTCTTCCAGCTTTTGACAATCTTTTTGATAACAAAGACTTCTCTGGCTTTTTCTTAGTTAAATTAGTAAAATCAGAGACTGATCGATTGCGTGTGCCCGGAGTAATTGACTTATAAATGCGTATTGCCATAACTTAATAAATTAGTTAATTCCGTATAGGAAATTATATTTTTAATTTTCAGAGAACAAATCAATTGAACTGCCTGACTGTAAAGTTACAACAGCTCGTTTATATTTAGGTTTTTTACCAATAAATTTTCCTATTCTTTTTTTCTTTACTGGAGCATGATAAGTATTAACAGCAGAAACTTTTACCTTGAATAAATATTCGATAGCTGATTTTATTTGATCTTTATTGGCTCTTAAATCAGTAGCAAATGTATATTGATTAAGTTCAAGTAATCTAGTTGCTTTATCTGTTATTATTGGATACTTAATTAAATCAATGATTTGTCTGTAGTTTGTATTATTCACTGTAAACCTCACATATATGTTTTAACGCATTTTCTGTAACTAATATCTGATCTGGTTCTAATAAATCAATAACATTAATTGCATTAGCTGAAGTCAATTTCACATTTTTTACATTACGAATAGATAAAGCTAGATTTTTATCATATTTATCTATTATGATTAATTTTTTTGATTTAGTCTCCGAAAAATTTAAAACATTTTTAAGACTGGACATTGTATAAGTTGTACTAATTTTGGTAGTATCTTCAACTAATTTTTCTACTACGGTTACTTTTGAAAAATTATAATGAAGAGCTGTTGTTATAGCTAATCGTCTTTCTTTAACATTTATTTTTTTCTCATAAGATCTTGGCCTTGGACCAAAAGCAACTCCTCCTCCAGCCCATAAAGGTGAATTACTAGATCCAGATCTTGCATTCCCAGTACCTTTTTGTTTCCAAGGTTTTCTACCACCACCTGCAACTTCGCACCTAATTTTTGTTGAAGCCGTTCCTTGTCTTTTTTTATTAGCTTGTGCAACAACAGCCCTATGCACTAAATAACGAGCGCCATCTTTGATAGAATTAAGAATTATCTTTCCTTCTTCTCCATAAGTCCCATCAATTTTACGAACTTTGTATTTGATTTCTTGTTTGACAGCCATCGTGATTATAGTTCCTGTATATCTAATTTTTTTTACATTATTGGCATCTAAAACTAAGCAATATTCAGTAAATTCCCTGATTTACCAGGAACAGATCCTTTGATTACTAATAAATTATCTTTAGAATTAATATAAATAATTTCTAATTGTTTGATAGTAGTTTTACTTGCTCCCAGTCTGCCTGCCATTTTTTTACCTTTATGTACTTTTCCTGGTGTACTACCTTGACCAATCGAACCTGGTTCCCTATGGTTTTTAGAACCATGTGTCATTGGACCACGAGTAAAGTTATGACGTTTAACAGTACCAGAAAATCCTTTACCTATTGTGTTACCAGATATATTTACTTTTTGCCCCACTTTGAACAAATCAACTGTAATATTTTGAGATACATTGAAAGATTCAGTTGAAGTAACTCTGTATTCTCTCAAATGTTTTAAAGGAGGTAAATTAGATTTAGATAAATGTCCTAAACGTGGTTTGGGCATTTTTTGGGGGGAAGATTCTGCATATCCTAGCTGTATTGCATTATATCCTTCGTTCTCTTTATTCTTAATTTGAGTAATAAAACAAGGCCCTGCTTTAATTACAGTCACAGGTATAGCGAATCCAGATTCATCAAATATTTGTGTCATTCCAACTTTAGTACCTAGAATTCCTATATTCATAGAATTAATTTTTTTATTTTTAATACAAGTAACGATTTACAATCTATAAAAAAATATTGAAATATTTTTATAGATTTATGTGAGTATAATCCAATCTATATTAATAATAATACCTGAGTATATTTTTTTCAAACTTTATTATTCATAATAATAGAAAACAATAAGAGTACGGTTATCAGTACTGTTCATATGTAAATATATTAATGTATAAATATACTTATATAAATAAAACAATTAATTGATAAAAAAGTTTGCTTTGTTAATAAATTAGAAAGAAATATAAATACATATGGGTAAAGTCGTTGGAATTGATTTAGGAACAACTAATTCTGTAGTTGCTGTAATGGAAGGTGGAAAGCCTTCTGTTATCCAAAATGCAGAAGGTTTTAGAACTACACCATCTGTTGTTGCTTATACAAAAAATGGTGATAGGCTAGTAGGACAAATTGCAAAAAGACAAGCTGTAATTAATCCTGATAATACATTCTATTCAGTAAAAAGATTTATAGGACGTCGTTCAGACGAAGTATCAGAAGAATTAAAAAAAGTTTCTTACATAGTTAAAAATGATAGTAATGGAAATATTAAACTTGAATGTCCTTCACTGAAGAAAGATTTTTCATCAGAAGAAATTTCAGCAGAGGTATTGAGAAAATTAGTAGACGATGCAAGTAAACACTTAGGTGAACAAGTGAAGCAAGCTGTAATTACGGTTCCTGCATATTTTAATGATTCACAAAGACAAGCTACGAAAGATGCTGGCAAAATAGCAGGGTTAGAAGTACTTAGAATAATAAATGAACCTACGGCTGCTTCTTTAGCTTATGGTTTAGATAAAAAAAATAATGAAACTATTTTGGTTTTTGATTTAGGAGGTGGTACATTTGATGTTTCTGTACTTGAAGTAGGAGATGGGGTATTCGAAGTATTATCAACATCAGGTGATACACAATTAGGAGGTGATGATTTCGACGACAAAATTGTTAAATGGTTAATGAAAGAATTCAAGAGTGAACACAATATAGATTTAAGTGGCGATCGTCAAGCCTTACAACGTTTAACAGAAGCTTCAGAGAAAGCTAAAGTCGAATTGTCTAACTTAACACAAACTGATATCAGTTTACCTTTTTTAACAGCTACAGATACAGGACCTAAACATTTGGATAGATCTATTACTAGAAGTAAATTTGAAGAATTATGTTCTTCACTCATTGATAGAGCTAGAATACCTGTTGAAAACGCTCTAAAAGATGCAAAAATTGATAAAACTAAAATCGACGAAGTCGTTTTAGTTGGAGGATCTACTAGGATTCCTGCTATACAGGATGTTGTTGTAAAAATATTGGGTAAAAAACCCAATCAAACAGTAAACCCAGATGAAGTTGTTGCAGTCGGTGCTGCTGTGCAAGCTGGAGTTCTTGCAGGAGAAGTGAAAGATATACTTTTACTTGACGTAACTCCATTATCTTTAGGAGTGGAAACACTTGGTGGGATAACTACAAGAATAATTCCAAGAAACACAACAATACCAACAAAAAAATCTGAGGTTTTTTCAACGGCTGTTGATAATCAACCTAATGTTGAAATTCACGTTTTACAGGGAGAGAGAGAATTTGCTAAAGATAATAAAAGTTTAGGTACTTTTAGACTTGATGGAATTTTACCAGCGCCAAGAGGAGTGCCACAAATAGAAGTTACATTTGATATAGATGCTAACGGTATATTATCAGTTAATGCAAAAGATAGAGGAACTGGTAAGGAACAATCAATAACTATTACAGGTGCTTCTACATTACCATCAGATGAAGTTGAAAGAATGGTAAAAGAATCAGAAAAGAATTCAGCTGATGATAAAAAAAGAAGAGAAAAGATAGATTTGAAAAATCAGTCTGACTCTCTATGCTATCAATCAGAAAAGCAACTAAAAGAATTAGATGATAAATTAGAAAAAGATGATAAGAGTAAAATAGAAGATTTAATTCAACAGCTTAAAGAAGCTGTTCAAACAGAAAATTCAGATTCTATGAAAGAATTAAGTAGTAAATTACAAAATGAATTAATGGAAATAGGTAAAAAAATTTATAGTAATACTCCAAAAAATGAAAATAATGAGAAAAATTCTAATAAAAATGAATCAGTTATAGATGCTGATTTCTCTGAGACTAAATAAAAATCATTACATAAAAGATTCATTTGATTAAATGAATCTTTTATGTAATGATTTTTATTATTAATATTAATAAATTGGTTTTATACTTTGTACACAAATAAATTAAATCAAAAATTGAATAAAAATAGTAATAAATTATTTTTCCACAAATTTAAAATGAATCTAATCAAATAAAAATGACAATTAATTGAAATTTGTTTTTTAGTAATTTCAAAAATTCAATATATAGAATGAATTATATTCATTGAAGTAGAAAAAATTAATCATCAATAATAGGAGAAGGAATATTTACTTGGTTTTTAAAAAAATTTCCTACTGAAAATGTAGGTATTCTAACAGCAGGAATATAAAGTTTCTCACCACTCTTAGGATTTCTACCATATCTTGCTTTTCTTTCTCTAGCTTCAAATGAACCAAAGCCAACCAGAGTTACTCTGTCTCCTTTTGATACAGCTTCAACGATAGTTTCAAGAATAGTAGTAACTAATGACTCAGTTTCGATTTTAGTCATGCCAGATTTTTTGGCAACTATGTCAATTAATTCTGTTTTATTCACAACATTTAGTTTCTAAAAGATATATTAATTAAATAGATAAATAAAAATAGGATATATCAAAATAGATACATCCTATTGTAAATATTACTAAGCTACTACTTTTTGACTAATAAAATCTACAGCTTGTTGAAGGTTTGAAATTTTTTCAGCTGTTTCATCTGGAATTTCAATGTTAAAAGCTTCTTCAATGGCCATAACTAATTCAACAGTATCTAGTGAATCTGCTCCAAGATCATTAGCAAAATTAGCATCTTTTGTTACTTGGCTTTTTTCTACACCTAATTGTTCAGAAATAAGTGTTTGTACCTTGTCAAAAATTTCTTTTTCGTTCATTGTTATAACTTGATTTTACTTATGATTTTATCGTATGTTATTAATCTTAAATAATCAAGATCCGTAAATACTACTACAATATGTAATTATAAAATATCAATTAGAGTAAAAAAATAAGATTTTAACTATTGTTAACAGAGTGAATAGTATTTATCCAATAACATTTATAATGTTATATTGAAATGTGATGAAAACTTACTTGTCCTTATAAATGATAAAAAGTCAAAGTAATATTAAGGTCAAAAAAAATAGTAAGAGTTTCTAGTTTCTTATGTCACAAGGGGAGAGCCTTAATGACGATCAGCTCCAAAGAGCAAGAGGCAAAAAAAGTTTCGATAATCGTAGATAGAGATCCGGTTAGTACATCATTCGAGAAATGGGGACAACCTGGTCATTTTTCTAGAACTCTGGCTAAAGGTCCAAAGACAACTACTTGGATTTGGAATCTACATGCAGATGCTCACGACTTCGACAGTCATACAAGTTCACTTGAAGATGTTTCTCGAAAAATCTTTAGTGCGCATTTCGGTCAATTATCTATAATTTTCTTATGGATTAGTGGAATGCATTTCCATGGTGCTAGATTCTCTAACTACTCAGCGTGGTTAAGTAATCCAACATCTGTAAAACCTAGTGCACAAGTTGTTTGGCCTATAGTTGGACAAGAAGTTCTAAATGGTGACGTAGGTGGAGGTTTCCAAGGTGTTCAAATAACATCTGGTTTCTTCCAAATCTGGCGTGCTGAAGGTATAACGAGTGAAATTGAATTATACTGGTGTGCTTTAGCTGGATTAATCATGTCAGGACTAATGATATTCGCTGGTTGGTTCCACTATCATAAAGCTGCGCCAAAACTTGAGTGGTTCCAAAATGCCGAATCAATGCTGAATCACCACTTATCTGGATTATTAGGTCTTGGATGTTTATCATGGGCAGGTCATCAAATACATGTTTCATTACCTGTAAACAAGTTACTTGATGCTGGTGTAGCTCCACAAGAGATTCCTTTACCACATGAATTCCTTGTAAATAGAGACCTAATGGCTCAATTATATCCAAGTTTTAGTAAAGGATTAGTTCCTTTCTTCACTTTGAATTGGAGTGAATATTCTGATTTCTTAACTTTCAAAGGTGGTTTAAATCCTATTACAGGTGGTCTTTGGTTAAGTGATACAGCACATCATCACTTGGCTCTTTCTGTTTTATTCATTGTTGCAGGACATATGTATAGAACAAATTGGGGTATTGGACATAGTATGAAAGAAATTTTAGAAGCTCACAAAGGTCCATTTACAGGTGAAGGACACAAAGGACTTTATGAAATACTAATTACTTCATGGCATGCTCAATTAGCTATTAACTTAGCTATGATGGGATCTGTTAGTATTATAGTTGCTCATCATATGTATGCTATGCCTCCTTATCCGTATATTGCAACAGATTATCCTACACAATTGTCATTATTTACGCATCACATGTGGATTGGTGGTTTCTGTGTTACTGGAGCTGCTGCACATGCTGGTATATTTATGGTTAGAGATTATAATCCTGCACAGAATTATAATAACTTACTAGACCGTGTAATTAGACACAGAGATGCTATTATTTCTCACTTAAACTGGATCTGTATCTTTTTAGGTTTCCACAGTTTTGGTCTTTATATCCATAACGATACAATGAGAGCATTAGGAAGAAGCCAAGATATGTTCTCAGATACAGCTATACAACTAAAACCTGTATTTGCTCAATGGGTACAAAATATTCATACAGTAGCTCCTGGAAATACTACACCAAATGCATTAGCCACAGCTAGTTACGCTTTTGGTGGTGACGTCGTAGCAGTAGGAAACAAAGTTGCTATGATGCCAATTGCATTAGGAACAGCTGATTTTATGGTACATCATATTCATGCTTTCACTATTCATGTAACAGTGTTAATTCTTCTGAAAGGAGTTTTATTCTCTCGTAACTCAAGACTAATCCCTGACAAAGCTAACTTAGGTTTCAGATTCCCATGTGATGGACCTGGAAGAGGGGGTACTTGTCAAAGTTCTGCTTGGGACTCTGTTTTCCTTGGATTATTCTGGATGTACAACTGTATATCTGTAACTATTTTCCACTTTAGTTGGAAAATGCAGTCAGACGTTTGGGGAACAGTACAAGCTGATGGAAGTGTAACTCATATTACCGGTGGGAACTTTGCTCAAAGTGCCATTACTATAAATGGATGGCTGAGAGATTTCCTTTGGGCTGAAGCATCACAAGTAATTCAATCATACGGTTCTGCTCTATCTGCATATGGAATTATATTCCTAGGCGCTCATTTTATTTGGGCATTTAGTTTAATGTTCCTTTTCAGTGGTCGTGGTTACTGGCAAGAATTAATTGAATCTATCGTTTGGGCACATAACAAACTAAACGTTGCTCCGGCTATACAACCGAGAGCTTTAAGTATTACACAAGGACGTGCGGTAGGTCTTGCACACTACTTACTAGGTGGCATAGGCACAACTTGGGCGTTCTTCCTAGCTAGAATTATCTCTGTAGGATAAAAGGAAACTCTATCTAAAGAAAAAGTATGGCAACAAAATTTCCTAAATTTAGTCAAGCGCTAGCCCAAGATCCAGCAACAAGAAGGATTTGGTTTGGACTTGCAACTGCTCACGATTTCGAAAGTCATGATGGCATGACAGAAGAAAATCTTTATCAAAAGATTTTCGCTTCTCATTTTGGACACTTAGCTGTTATTTTCTTGTGGACTTCTGGAAACTTATTCCATGTTGCTTGGCAAGGAAACTTCGAACAGTGGGTACTTAATCCACTAAAAGTAAAACCAATTGCTCACGCAATTTGGGATCCTCATTTTGGTCAACCAGCTATTAAAGCATTTACTAAAGGTGGTGTTTCTTACCCAGTAAATATAGCAACATCTGGTGTTTATCACTGGTGGTATACAATAGGTATGCGAACAAATAATGACCTTTATTCTGCGTCATTATTTTTAATTGTAGTATCTGCAATTTTCCTATTTGCAGGATGGTTACATTTGCAACCTAAATTCCGTCCAGGATTATCTTGGTTCAAAAATAATGAATCACGTTTAAACCACCATTTATCTGGTTTATTTGGTTTCAGTTCTTTAGCATGGTCTGGACATTTAGTTCATATAGCTATTCCTGAAGCTAGAGGACAAGATGTAGGATGGGAAAATTTCACGAAAATAGCTCCACATCCAGAAGGGTTAACACCATTTTTCACAGGAAACTGGGGTGCATATGCTTCTAACCCTGACACAGGTAATCATATATTTGGTACTAGTGAAGGATCTGGTACAGCTATATTAACTTTCCTAGGTGGATTCCATCCACAGACTCAAGCATTATGGTTAACAGATATTGCACATCACCACCTAGCTATTGGTGTAATGTTCATATTTGCTGGTCATATGTATCGAACAAATTGGGGAATTGGTCATAGTTTAAAAGAAATTTTAGATGCCCATAGACCACCTGGAGGAAGACTAGGTGCAGGACACAAAGGACTTTTTGAGACAATAACAAATTCATTACATTTCCAACTTGGATTAGCATTAGCTTCTTTAGGTGTAATTACATCTTTAGTTGCACAACATATGTATGCTTTACCTTCATATGCATTTATTGCTAAAGACTACGTAACTCAATCAGCTTTATATACACACCATCAATATATTGCTGGTTTCTTAATGGTAGGTGCATTCGCACACGGAGCTATATTCTTTGTTAGAGATTATGATCCAGAACAAAATAAAAACAACGTTTTAGCTAGAGTTTTAGAGCATAAAGAAGCTATAATTTCTCATCTTAGCTGGGTATCATTGTTCTTAGGTTTCCACACTTTTGGTCTTTATGTTCATAATGACGTGGTTGTTGCATTTGGAACTCCTGAAAAACAAATTCTTGTAGAACCTGTCTTCGCTCAATGGATTCAAGCTTCATCAGGTAAAGCTATGTATGGTTTTGATGTATTACTTTCATCTACAAGCAGCGTTGCTTCAAGCGCTAGTAGCAATATTTGGCTACCTGGTTGGTTAGACGCAATTAACAGTGGAAAAAACTCATTATTCTTACCTATAGGTCCTGGTGATTTCTTAGTCCACCATGCTATAGCTTTAGCTTTACATACTACAACTCTTATTCTTGTAAAAGGTGCTCTGGATGCACGTGGGTCAAAATTAATGCCAGATAAGAAAGATTTTGGTTATAGTTTCCCATGTGATGGTCCTGGAAGAGGAGGTACATGTGATATTTCAGCTTGGGATGCATTCTATTTAGCAATGTTCTGGATGTTAAATACTATTGGTTGGGTGACATTCTATTGGCATTGGAAACATGTTACTATTTGGCAAGGAAATGCTGGACAGTTCAATGAATCTTCTACTTATATAATGGGATGGTTAAGAGACTATTTATGGTTAAACTCATCACCTCTTATTAATGGTTACAATCCATTTGGTATGAATAGTCTATCTGTTTGGGCTTGGATGTTCTTATTTGGACATCTTATATGGGCTACTGGATTCATGTTCTTAATATCATGGAGAGGATATTGGCAAGAATTAATTGAAACTCTTGTTTGGGCGCATGAAAGAACTCCACTTGCAAATTTAGTAAGATGGAAAGATAAGCCTGTTGCTCTTTCAATTGTCCAAGCTAGACTTGTAGGTCTGATACACTTTACTGTTGGCTATATATTTACTTATGCAGCTTTCGTGATAGCATCAACTACTGGTAAGTTTGGTTAATAATAGCAATAGATATTAATATGTATAAGTATTCAAGTAAAATCATACTTGAATACTTATACATATTTGTTGTAACATAGTTGTTACGAATATTTCTTTCGTAGATTATGCTCAAATTTTAAGTAAAAATAAATAATAAACAAAAAATATATGGCAAAAAAGAACATGATAGAGCGTGAAAAAAAACGCGAAAGACTGATAAACAAATATGAAAAAAAAAGAAAGGAAATAAAGCAATTATTAAAAGCTGCAGAAAGTTATGAGTCTAAATTAGCACTATATGAAAAATTAGAAAAACTACCAAATAATTCTGCACCGTGCAGACACAGAAATCGTTGCTGGTTAACAGGGCGAAGTCGAGGTTATTATAGAGATTTTGGTTTATCTAGACATGTATTAAGAGAAATGACACATGCTTGTTTACTACCTGGAGTAACTAAATCAAGTTGGTAAAAATTAAGAAACAGAAAATTATTCTATATACTAAAATTTTGAATACAAAACAGTGAATAGAATAATTTGCTGTTCTTTATTTTATAAAAGTGAATACAATTAAATTATAGACCGAACTGATTTCCTCTTCTATATTGTAGATATGCAGCGACAAATAGACCTGCTAAAGTTACGGGGATTAAACCAAGAACTATACCAAATAATAACGGTTCTATCATAATAATTATTTTTTTTAATTTTTTAGAGAATTTTATAGATACTAATATAGAACATATCTCATATTATATATGATAATACAATGTAGAAAATAACCTAAGATTCAAAAAAAATATCAAGTCATAGAAATAAGAACAAATAGGTTTTGCTGCATAAAAAAATATAATTCTAGAATGCAGCAAAATCTTTAATTATCTAAATCCAACAGCAGCTTGCCAAACAAAGGCTAAAAGCAAGAAAAACACTGGGATTACTGGAGCAACATCAATAATTGGTTTAAATACTGCGTATGCTTCAGGTAATTTAGCTAACAATAAAGTTCCTTCCATATTTTTTTGACCTCTCTGTAAGGAAAAGTTTTGTATATCAAATGTGATAAAATAAACAAAGGCAACGAATTAAAATAAGTTACCTTATACATACTCTATAATAAACTTTATTATAGGATTAATTAAGTAATATTTATTTTTAATACAAACTTATGAATAGTATTTAAAAAGACAAAAAAAACAATATTTTTTTTAATTTATTAAGTAATTGCAAAAAACAAGTGTCAATAGTATAACATGTAAGAGAGAAATGCTTACCTTGTCAAATTATAAGGATACAGTGTTGAGCTTAAACCAATATCCACACAAGTAAGCACAATTTTAAAGCCAAATTTCATATTTGAGGAAACAAACATGGTTGCTATTATTCAATTACTTGTTAGTGCTTTGATACTGTTATCTTTTGTTTTAGTTATTGGGGTACCAGTTATACTGGTTTCACCAGGTGAATGGGAAAAATCAAAGAATCTGGTTTATGCAAGCTGTGGGCTTTGGTTTGGTCTAGTAATTGTTACAGCAGCTTTTAACAATTTCGTAATTTAAAAGAATTAATTTTTAAATCCTATTCAATTTTTAAGTATATGAATAGGATTTAAATTACTAAAACATATAACTTATAAAAGTTAATAATAGTGATAGTTGACACATTCTGTTTTTTTTTATAAACTCAACATTATAATAGCGGGTATAGCTCAGTGGTAGAGTGCGACCTTGCCAAGGTCGATGTCGCGCGTTCGAATCGCGTTACCCGCTTATAAAAAAAGACTAATAGTAGAATATACAAACATATAAAAATAAAGGAAAAAATAATTATATTAAGGAGAGAGTGGGATTCGAACCCACGGAAACCGTAAAGCCTCTTCTGATTTCAAATCAGACGCATTCGACCAGCTCTGCCACCTCTCCTTTTCTTGCTTATCGTAGGATACCATAAGCAATATATTTTAGACAATAGTTAATCACTAAAAGACTTAGTTGTAAATTTAATTTGTGAAGGATTTAAATTTTTTCCAATTGAATGAGAAACGTTACCTACACCAACTCGTCCAGCGTTAACTTTTTCAGGCAGTACTCCATCTTTAGGATGTAGATACTGAACTTCACCGCTTGGAAAGATTCGATAAATTTTATAATTACTGATCTTAAAAGAAGTTTTTAACTGTGTACTTAAAGCAAGACATTGTTCTTTTCTAGCTAAGTACAATAAGTTTTCACTTTGTCTCATTATAGCAGCACCACCTGTTGGCATTTCAAAGACCTGCTCTTTTGAACTAGTCCAAGTAATTGCATATTTTTCTTCAACCTCAGCTGCTCTTAACCATCCACCTGTACTACCTTCAAAAGTAGGTGAAGGTATCTGTAAATTTAATGTTTCAGACATAGAAATATGTTTATTTTTTATCTTATATATATAATACCATTATTTGAACATAATACAATAGCGGAGAATGGATTTGAACCATTGACCTTCGGGTTATGAGCCCGACGAGCTACCAGACTGCTCTACCCCGCGTTTTTTGTTTTCTAGACTATATTACAGTATAGAATTATGTAATTCAAGTGTTACTAAGTAAAGTTAAAATTGCAAAAAATAAAACAGATAAAAATATAAGTGTTAAATGAAGACGAGATAAACCAGGATAAATTTCATATGTACCTATTAATCTATCTTGAATAAGAACTTCAGGTGGTTTTATCCAAATTTGACCATCGTACCATCCTGACTCTTCATAAGGAACTGTTGCTTCCATTAACCTATTATAAATATAATGCCATCCAAGGTATGAACGTAAACACAAAAATATCATAATAATGATTGCACCAATAAGTGAGTATATGAAAAAATATTTAATATTTGTAAAAGAAAACGAACTAAGAATTAGAAGTAAAGACGATAGAATCAATGATGAAATAAACATATAGAACAACGATTGAACGTAAATAGCTTTCCCGTTAATACACCATATAAAATTATTAGACTCTTTTATCTTTTTATACTCATTCAAAGGTCTTTGTTCTTTAGGAACAGGGCAAACATATTCGGAATCATTCATTAGAGATTAGATTATTCAAATTTGCTAGAAGTTGACATGTATATAGTTAATGTAAAAAAGACAGCTACAAAAAACCATGTAATTTTATCTAAAGTTTCTTCAGCACTACGTGTACCATTAAAAATTTGATTCTGTCCAATCATACCTTGTGATTTAGGATTATGAATCATAATTGATAAGATTAAGGCTATTGAACAAAAAAACCATAAATTTTGTATTATTTTCATTGATTAAAATAATTTATTTTTTATTGTCATTTGTCATTGTCTACTTAAAAAAAAGCAGACAATAACAATAAAGAATAGGAAGAAAAATTTATTCTCCTTGTAGCTTTAGAAGACCAAAACCTAAAGCTAAACCTACTAATGTTATTACTATACAAACAGATGCCGCTGATATTATTTCATTTCCCATACTTTACTCCTATATAATTTTTTTGATTATATGAAAACTATAAAAATATAATTTACAAAATATTTAGAAACCGTTTCTTCCCCAAACAACTAATGCTAAGGAAAATGTAAAAACTACCATAAGAGAAGACCATCCTAAGCTAATTATGTCCATAATTGATAAAGTAATAAATCCAGGTTTGTATTTTTTTCAACTTACTTCTAATAGTAGATTCAACCTAATTATACAAATCTAATCTTTTGAAGTTAGTAAACTATTATACTATAATGTAATAGGCTTTTTTTTGTATAGAAGAAAGTGTCAAGTAAAAGAAAAGGTCTTTTCATAATATTAAAAGAAAATCCTTATTTTAGTCAAAATAGATTGTAATATTAAAATTCAATAAAAAAAATACATGACAAGTAATTTAGCTACACAATTGCGTGAAGGAACTAGTAAGTCTCACACTATGGCAGAAAATGTGAACTTTATAAAGTCATTCTTAGGTGGTGTTATTGATAAAAGTTCGTATGTAGAGATGCTTTCAAAACTTTTCTTTGTATATGAAGCTATAGAAAAAGCAATGGAGGAAAATAAAAATCATGAATATATTAAACCAATATATTTTCCTGAGTTAAATAGAACAGATAGTTTGAAAAAAGACTTAAATTTTCACTATGGAGTAAATTGGTTAGAAAATACAAAACCTTCTCCTGCAACAATCGATTATGTTAATAGAATAAATCAAATTAGCAAAGAAAAGCCTGAGCTATTAGTTGCACACGCTTACACTCGATACTTAGGTGACTTATCAGGGGGTCAAATTCTGAAAAAAATTGCACAAAGAGGTATGGGATTAAAAGGATCTGAAGGATTGGCATTTTATGAATTTGATGAAATCAAAGATGAATCACAATTTAAAATATCTTACAAAGCTGCGCTAGATTCGTTGCCTATCAAAGAAAACGAAGCTACTGTCATTATTGCAGAAGCTAATATAGCATTTACTCTAAACATGAATATTTTCTCTGAATTAGAATTTAGTTTAGCTAGAGTAATACTAGGAAAATCACGCAGCTTGATTAATTCTATTCAAAACTTTTTCTTAAGAGTAAAAGAAAATTAAAATTTTGATTGAACAAATCAAATTACGTATTTGATTTGTTCAATCAAATTTAATCGATAATAAACATTCAAAAAGAAAAAAAGTATCATGTATTATATACATTTCTATAAGGCTAATTATGATTGGACAAAAAGTTTCTAGTCTAAGTAGCAAATTTATAAATAATACTAAGACGTATCGAGGCAATATAACTCTTCTACTACTAATTCTTTCATTAAAAAAACAAGTAATTAAATACAAAGTAAAAATAAAATCAAAACTGAATTACTTAAAAACGTGAATAGTTTTAACAAAAAAGTTTGAGCATTATATTTCAACTTTTTTTTATGATAATTGGTTTCTATGTTTATAGAAATGTTTATTAACTTCGTAAAAGGCTTAATTTATATGTTAAAGTTGATTCAAAAGTACTTTTATAGAAATACAAAACTCTAGATATAAAATCTACTATATGTTCTTGATAAAAAAGAACACTTTCTTATATTAGGTGAAGAACAATATCTAAAAGGTAAAGATAAAGATAATGGAACAGAGAATCAACTGTTTTTAAAAATATAGTTCAGATATAGATGAATTGTTTAAATTATTAACTTCAAGATAATAAATAATTTTTATTTGTTGAATTTACATATATTTATTATCAGTTATACTATTCTTATTAGAGTGATGTCCATAGTTTATATGGAACAATCTATTCAAATTTCAAATAACATAAGAGTATGCCTAAGATTAAAACACGTAAGTCTGCACTGAAAAGATTCCGGAAAACTCCAACAGGAAAGTTTATAAGAAGAAAAGCTTTCAAAGGGCATCTGCTAGAGAAGAAGACTTCTAAACGTAAAAAAAATCTATCTAGAAAAATGGTTGTTTTTAAAGGAGATGCAATTGCTCTAAGAAGCATGATTCCATACGCTTAATAATCTTTATAGAGAAAATATAAAATAAAATGGTAAGAGTTAAAAGAGGTAATGTAGCTAAAAAAAGAAGAAAGAAAATTTTTTCAATAGCTAAAGGTTTCAGAGGAACTCATTCAAAGCTTTTTAGAATGGCTAATCAACAAGTAATGAAAGCCTTAAGATACGGTTATGTAGGTAGAAAAAGAAAAAAGAGGGATTTTAGAAAGCTATGGATTACAAGAATAAATGCTGCTGCCAGATTATATGATATAAATTATAGTAGTTTAATTGCAAAACTAAAATTATCACAAATCAGTATAAATCGTAAGATGTTAGCTCAAATGGCTGTAAATGATATGCCTTCATTCAGAAGCTTAGTTGAAATTTTGTAGTAATAAAAATAAAAACGAGCATAGAATTATTCAAAATAAGTCTATGTTCGTTTTTATTTTTATTAGAAATTCATCTCTGCTAACTGAACTTTTTCAAATTGTTTCTTTTTAAGAACTAGTAGAATTTGAGCAAATATAACAGTGAAGAAGAAAGCTATCATACCTTTAACTCTAGCTGGACTTTGTAGAACAACTTCAGTTTCACCTTGACCGAAACCACCAACGTTAGGATCAATCGTTAAAGGTTGATCAGCTTCAATATTGTCTCCTTGTTTAACAATAATTTCAGGTCCGTTAGGTATCTTTACATTAACAGGATCACCACTTTTACTGTTAATTGTTAATGTAGTAAGTTTATCTGTTGAATCAATTTTAACTATTTGACCGCTTACAGGACTATTGTAAATAGTATTATTACTCTTTTCACCAGTAGGTTGAACTTGCCCCCTTCCACGATTTGCACCAACATAAATAGGATATTTAATAAAATGCACATCTCTGTTCTCAGCAGGATTTGGAGCTAAAATAGGGAAAATAATCTTCTGATGATCATTACCTGATATAGGGCCTACTACAAGGATATTTTGCTTAGAATCACTATAAGGTGAAATTACAACACCTTCAGTTGCTTTTTTTAATTCTTCACTAAGTCTCTCTTTAGGTGCTAACTTAAATCCTTCCGGCAGAACAACAACAGAACCAACATTTAGAGGACCTTTACTACCATCACCTGTTACTTGTTTTAATGATAAATCATATGGAATTTCAACAACAACCTCGAAAACAGTATCAGGGAGTACACCTTGTGGAACTTCTACTTCAACTGGTTTCTGTGCTAAGTGACAATTTGCACAGACAATTCTTCCTGTGGCTTCTCTAGGATTTTCGTATGCCTGTTGTGCATAAACCGGGAAAGAGCTAGCTACAGAAGGGAAAAGTAAAGAGAAACAGATACTCGTGAAAAGTATAGCGGATTTTAATTTATTATTAAGATTAACAATGTAGTTATTTTTCATCTTCTTCAAGCTAGTTATTGGAAATAAATGTTACACTTTTTTTTCTACTATCAAAAAAATTATTTTTTTGACAAATGTTAGAAATTGCATATGAGTGATTCTAAAATAAAAGACTGATCTTTATCACGTATTAATATCTATAGTATTTTAACCTAAAATTTATCTTCGTAAGTAATATTTTCTTGACTTCTTTCTATCAGGAAGACAATTCCAGCACCACCAAAATACAGTATCATTATAATGCTAGACATGAAAATTTGAGTTATCGGATCAACTGAAGGTGTTAAAATAGCACCTATTATAGTTGCTCCTAAAGTAACGTATCTCCAAACAGAAAACATTAATCTACTCGAAAAAATTTTTAATACTCCTAAAACTACTTGTATAACTGGTAATTGAAATGCTAAACCAGTACTGAATAACAATATTAGGATGAACTCAAAATATTGCTCAAATGACCAAAATGGTTCTACTACATCAGAACCATAATTTATAAAAAAATTCAATGCAGCTGGTGCTAAAAGAAAATAGCCACAAGCTAAGCCAAAAATAAAAAGAATGACCGAACCAACTATTACTGGTAAAATAGTTTTTCTTTCACCTCTGGTCATCCCAGGTAAGACAAATAATATTATTTGATAAATAATAAAAGGGCTACTAATAAAAAAGCCTGTATAAATTGCAACTTTAAGAGATGCAAAAAAATATTCTCCTGGTGCTAGTTGGAGAAACTTAATTCCAACAGCAGGTTCTTGAAGCAATTTAACAATGCTTTTTACAGCAATTAGACAACTAATAATCATCGTTAAAAGTAAAGAAAAAGACCAAAAGGCTCTTTGACGTACCTCTTCCAAATGTTCTGTAAGAGACATCTCAGCTTCGTTTTGTTCAAAAGATATTGAATATGGAATAAGTTTTTTATTGAATTGTATATTTTGGTTCAACATATTATCTTTAGTTATGATTAATTAACTTGATACATAATACATTTTATTATTGATTTCACAAAGATAGTCAGAAGTTAAGAAATTTTCAATAATAAAAAAAGTTATAGATATAAAAATATCTATAACTTTTTTTATTATTGAAATTTAAGTTGAGGCTTGAACACGTGCACGAGCTTTACGCAAATTTTGGGTAGCTTCAATTCTATCTTTGCTACTTTCTGCCTCGTTAAAACGTATAGTCATCTCTTCTAATTCTTTTTGAGCTTTATCTTTATCAATAGAGGCTGCCTCTTCGGCTCCGTTTACTAAAATAGTTAATTCATCATTTTCTACTTCAGCAAAACCACCCATCAAAACAATAGGAGTCCATTCCTTATCAGTACGCACTCTCATTACACCAATATCCAATGCTGTTAGTAGAGGAGCGTGACCACGTAAAATACCTAATTGACCAGTACTGCTTGGAAGAATAACCTCTTCGGCATTAGAATCCCAAACAGTTCTATCTGGCGCTATAATGCTAATGTGCAGAGCCATTTTTTTACCTTATCCTTTTAAGCTTTTTGCTTTTTCAATAGCCTCATCAATATTACCAACAAGATAGAATGCTTGTTCTGGTAATTCATCAAGTTCACCTTCAAGAATCATATTAAATCCTTTGATAGTTTCAGCTAAGGATACGTATTTACCAGGAGATCCAGTAAAAATCTCTGCTACAAAGAAAGGTTGAGATAAGAAACGTTCAACTTTTCTAGCACGTGCTACAACTAATCTATCTTCTTCAGATAATTCATCTAAACCTAGAATAGCAATAATATCTTGTAATTCTTTATATCTTTGTAAAGTTTGCTTTACTCTTTGAGCCGTAGCATAATGCTTATCTCCTACGATAGCTATCTGAAGCATTGTCGAAGTAGAATCTAGTGGATCCACAGCAGGATAAATTCCTTTAGCAGCTAAATTTCTTGATAATACAGTTGTTGCATCAAGGTGAGAGAAAGTAGTAGCTGGAGCCGGGTCTGTTAAGTCATCAGCTGGTACATATACCGCTTGAATAGAAGTAATAGATCCTGATGTAGTAGAAGTAATTCTTTCTTGTAAACCACCCATCTCAGTAGCTAAAGTAGGTTGGTAACCAACTGCAGATGGCATACGCCCTAATAAAGCAGATACTTCAGAACCAGCTTGTACAAATCTAAAAATATTATCAATAAAAAGTAAAACTTCTTGCTTGTTTACGTCGCGGAAATATTCTGCCATTGTTAGTGAAGTTAATCCAACTCTCATACGAGCTCCAGGTGGCTCGTTCATTTGTCCATAACAAAGCGCTACTTTTGACTCAGGAAAATTGTCTTCTCTAATAACTTTAGACTCTTTCATCTCCATGTAAAGGTCATTACCTTCACGAGTTCTTTCACCTACACCACCAAAAACAGATAGACCACCGTGTGCCTTAGCGATGTTATTAATAAGTTCCATGATTAATACAGTCTTACCTACACCAGCTCCACCAAAAAGACCAATCTTTCCTCCTCTTCTATAAGGAGCCAGAAGATCAACAACTTTGATTCCTGTTTCAAAGATTGATGGTTTTGTCTCTAATTCTGTAAACATTGGAGATTTTCTATGAATTGGAGATGTGATACTCATATCAACAGGTCCCATTTCATCTACAGGTTCACCTAAAACGTTGAAAATACGTCCTAGAGTAGCTTTACCAACAGGAACAGTAATAGGAGCTCCTAAATCAACAACAGAAGTACCTCTTTTTAGACCATCTGTAGATGTCATAGATACAGCTCTTACTTTGTTATTACCAAGAAGTTGTTGAACTTCACAGATTATAGCTGAGCTACCTTCTCCTATTCTAATAGCATTATAAATTTTAGGAAGTTTACCATTAGGGAATTCTACGTCAACTACAGGACCAATAATTTGTTTAATGCGACCAGCGCTTGTTACAGTGTTTACCATAAATAAGTTCAATATTCCGAAGTCAAGAATGTATTTGGATAAGTTTCGTAATAAATAAAAAAACCTAAGATAGAAATAAAAAAAAGGTTTACTATAGTTAAAACTATTTATACTAAACAGTATACAAGTGTAACAAATAATAATTAGTAATTAATAGATAAAGTTTAAAGTATTTTTGGCTTTTTTATTAAGTATTTTTGTTTAAACTATATTCATAAGTTTCTTATTGAATCACTTAATAACATATTATCAATTAATACATGTTATCAGAAGCCATACGACCAGTGGTTTTAAGCCAATTTTGTGCTTCTATATAATTATTAGGAGCTAAACGTATCGCCTGTTTCCAATATTCTGCTGCTTTATCAAACATTGTCCGGGCAGTTTCTAAGTCTCTTTTTTCAGAAGCTTTAACACCCTGATAGTGATAAATAACAGCAATATTATTCAAAGCTGGCGGTAACCTAGAATTTAAATCTAAAGCTTGGTGATAATATTCCAAAGCTTTTATGTATTCTCCATTACTAGCATATATAAGACCTATATTATACAAGATATAGCTTCTATCATATGGATCTTCTTCTAACCTTAAAGCTTCATAATAATTTTCTAAAGCTTCTGCATATTCGCCTTCAGACTGAGCAGACATACCATCCCTATAATAAGCAAATGCTTCTTTTTCTTGTTTACTAGCTGGAAGGACTTTTAAAACAATATCTGCTATGACTGTAAAAGTCTTATCTATGAAATTATCATTTTTTTGAAATCTAGGCATAAAATTTAGTTGATATGGACTTTTCTGAGTTTTCAAAAACATAAAGTTTTTGACGTGAATCATTATGTTACCAAAATAAGTTACTTTAATACCCTTTTAGATCAGGTAAAGTTCATATATGGTTTGTCTTTACATAATCATTATAAATAATATTTCCTTCAAGCTAGAATATTAGTTATTGTGCTGTTTCAATCTAATTAATTTTTTCGATCAAAATAATCACAAAATAAGAAAGAGGAATGATAAAAAAGGAATATAAAACAAAAAGAACACTAACGTACTTTAAGGCTAATAATAGCTGTATATCAAAAAATCTTACTATTAATAATGATATCAAATGTGAAATGCAAAGCAAAAACATAATATCTGAAGATAACATAATTTTACTGATAAATCCTTTGATGATCAAAGGAGAAGCTACTAATTATGATTTAAATGAAGTAAACAAATTCAAAGAAAATAAGCCATTGTCATTGTCTTTAGGATTCAAAATAAAAGATGAGCAGTCTATTAACCCAAAATTAGAAAAGAAAAATAAGAAAATTATAAAAAATGAAGACAAAACAAAAGAATCAGAAAATATTAAAACTAAATTAAAACTAAAAAAGAAACTAGAAGATAACTACAACATTGGAAACATAGCAAAAAAACAAATAAGCAATAATACAAGAAAAAACAAACGAGATGCTAGAAAAAGGGAAAATGAAAATGATCTTCTTCTAAATAAACCTAATGAAATTATATTATCTAATCCAATATCAGTTCAAGAATTAGCTGCAAAAATATGCGTTTCTGAAACAGAAATTATTCGAACATTATTTTTGGATGGAATAATAGTTAATATTAATCAAATATTAGATATAAATACTGCAATAAGTATAGGTCAAAAATTAGATGTACAAATTATTGCTAAAGAAGAAGAAATTAAAAATATCCGTAATGACTTCTATAATGATATAGGAAATACAGAGAAGCGGGCTCCTATAATAGCTGTTATGGGACATGTAGATCATGGTAAGACAACATTGCTAGACAGAATTAGACAAACACAAATAGCACAAAAAGAGGCTGGTGGAATAACGCAAAAAATTGGTGCATATGATGTTGAAATCGATTACAAAGATGAGAAGAAAAAGCTTGTGTTTTTAGATACACCAGGTCATGAAGCTTTTTCTTCTATGAGATACAGAGGGGTCCAGGTCACTGATATAGCAATATTAGTAGTTGCAGCTGATGATGGAGTAAAGCCTCAAACAATCGAAACTATAAAATGTATCAGGGAATGGCAAGTTCCATTAATTGTGGCTATTAATAAAATAGACAAAGATGATGCAAACATTGAGAATATTAAGCAAGAATTAACAACTCATAATGTAATACCTGATGATTGGGGAGGAGATACTCCTATGATACCTATTAGTGCAAAGCAAGGAACTAATATTAGTGAGCTTTTAGAAATGATTATTATACTTAGTGATATGTTGGACTTACGTTCTTCCAAAACTGGTAATGCTCAAGGAACAGTCTTAGAGGGAAATATAGACAAAACCAAAGGATGTGTTGCAACATTGCTTGTGCAAGACGGAACATTAGAAATTGGCGACATAATAGTAACTAGTGAGCATATGGCAAAAGTAAGAGGAATGATTAACTCAAATAATGTGGCCATAACAAAGTCAATGGCTTCATCACCAGTATTAGTTTGGGGATTACCAGATGTACCAAATATAGGTGATCGTTTTGAGGCTTTTAAAGACGATAAAAAAGCAAAAGCTGCACTAGAACTTAGAAAGAAAACAAATAATAATTCAAAAGTTAATTTAACATCAGATAAATATTCTTTGCTAATTTCTAATATTCAAAGTGTAATTAATTTAGTAATTAAAACAGATATTCAAGGCTCAGTAGAAGCTATAGTCAGCACTATTAAACAAATTGAACAAGAAAAAGTCAAGATAAGAATATTATATGCATCACCAGGGGAAATAACAGAAACAGATGTCGATTTCGCAGATGCAAGTAAATCAATAATATTAGCATTTAATACTACATTAGCACCTGGAGCAAAAAAAATTGCTCGCCATTTAGGTATAGTAATCAAAGAATATAATGTTATTTATGATCTGTTTGATGATATTCAAAATATGGTTGACGATATTATTGGACCACAGTATGAAGAGAAAAATATTGGAAATGCACTAGTTAAAGCTGTATTTCCACTTGGTAAAAAATACGTTGCTGGAAGCATAGTTACAGAAGGAAAAATCATAAAAGGATGTCATATAAAGATCACAAGAGATAATGCCATAATATATGAGGGAGTCTTATCTTCTCTGAAACAGTTCAAACAAGATGTGAAAGAAGTTGAACAAGATTCAGAATGTGGAATATTCTTAGAAACATTTGATGATTGGAAGGAAAATGATGTTATTGCTGCTTTTGAATTAATAGAGAAAAAAAAAACAAATAGATCAAAATAGACTTATTAAGATTTTTCTATAATAAGCCTAATTAATTTAAAAAAAACCATCCCGATTAATAAATGGTAATAAAGATAACATTCTTGCTCTTTTTACAGCTTTTGTTAATCGAGCTTGTTGTTTTGTAGTTAAACCTGTCATTCTACGAGGTAGAATTTTCCCCTGTTCTGTTAAAAATTTACTTAGGAGTTCTACATCTTTATAATCGATAACTTCACTTATTGGTAAAGGAGAAACCTTGCGACGATAAATAGCCATAATTATTAATAAAAATCTATTTTATTTCTTTAAAAATTTCGTGTTTTTTTGACAAAGGACAATACTTCTTTAACTCTATACGATTTGGAGTATTTCTTCTGTTCTTCGTTGTGTGGTATCTATAAACACCTTCACTTGTTTTACATTCTAATGTGATTACAATACGGACTCCTTTAGTCTTAGCCATATATTGATATATTCTTTATTTTTTAAATTTTATAAATTAACGAAAAAAAACAAGAATCTGATTTCCAATCATACTTTAAAAAAAAGAAAGCTTATTTTTCATTGATATTTTGTTATATGTTATAATCTCTTATCGTAAATAGTAAAGCTTTTAGAGAAAAGAAATAATACAACTAATTCCCATTTTTAAAATAAGAATTATGGCAAACTCATTATCAGCTGAAAAAAGAATTGGTGTAAATAAAAGAAATCAAATACGTAATAAAGCATACAAATCAACTGTGCGTACAGTATACAAAAAATGTTTGATTGCAATTAACAATACAAATGAAGATAACATAAATTTTGTTAATTCACTAGTATCATTGTCTTACAGCAAATTAGATAAAGCTGTTCAAAAAGGAATGATCCATAAAAATGCAGCCGCATCGAAGAAAGCTACTTTAGCAAAAGCTTTAAAAAAGAGAGAACAAAATAAATAATAATAGATTTTATTTATAAAATAAGAGACCATCTAAAATATAAGTTACTTAAAAGTAAAGGTAACTTATAAATAACATTTTTATTCTAAAGCAAAACTTCAAAAAAATATTAACTCAATATTTAAAAATTTTGATTACATTTTTTAGTTATATACAATCAAATTATGAAAAAGCTTTTTTTTATTTTTTAACGCAGTCTATTAAAAGAATTAATTTTAAGAATATGTAAAGGAGATAATAATCTAATGTCTAGCACTAGTACTAGTAAAATATCTACTTTTAGCTTACCTGATTTAGTTGAAATTCAACGGGCAAGTTTTTGTTGGTTTCTAGAAGAAGGTTTAGCTGAAGAAATAAAGAATTTTTCTCCAATAACAGATTATACAGATAATTTAGAATTGCATTTATTAGGAGATGAATACAAACTGAAATATCCAAAGTATAGCATCAATGAATGTAAAAGAAGAGATGCAACATACTCTGTACAAGTATATGTACCAGCGAGACTAATCAATAAAGAAAATGGCACAATAAAAGAACAAGAAGTTTTTATAGGTGATTTACCGTTAATGACAGACCGAGGAACATTTGTTATTAATGGGGCTGAAAGAGTAATTGTCAATCAAATAGTTAGAAGCCCAGGTATTTATTATAAATCAGAAACAGATAAACAAGGTAGAAGAACATATAGCAGTAGTTTGATTTCTAATAGAGGAGCATGGGTTAAATTTGAAACAGACAAAAACGATCTAGTATGGGTAAGAATAGATAAAACTAGAAAAATAGCAGCTCATGTTTTCCTTAAAGCTATGGGACTAAGTGACAGTGATATTTATAATGGCCTTCGCCACCCTGAATATTTAAAAAAAACTTTCCGTGTTGAAGGAAACTATACGATAGAAGAATCTCTTATACAAATGTATGCAAAATTACGTCCAGGAGAACCAGCTACAGTAAATGGCGGTCAACAAATTCTGTATTCACGTTTTTTTGACCCAAAACGTTACGATTTAGGAAAAGTTGGAAGATACAAACTAAATAAGAAGCTTAATTTATCTATACCAGAAAACATCCGAGTTTTAACTCCACAGGATACTTTAGCTGCAATTGATTATTTAATTAATTTAAAATTTGATGTAGGAGAAGTAGATGATATTGACCATTTAGGCAATAGAAGAGTTAGATCTGTTGGGGAATTACTACAAAATCAAGTTAGAGTTGGATTAAATAGACTTGAAAGAATTGTCAGAGAAAGAATGACTATTTGTGATGCAAACTCACTTACTCCTAATACTCTAGTTAATCCTAAACCTATAGTTGCAGCTATAAGAGAATTCTTTGGTTCAAGTCAACTCTCACAATTTATGGATCAAACTAATCCTCTAGCTGAATTAACGCACAAAAGAAGAATTAGTGCACTAGGTCCAGGTGGTTTAAATCGTGACCGTGCTGGATTTGCTGTTCGAGATATTCATTTAAGTCACTATGGAAGAATTTGCCCTATAGAAACTCCAGAAGGTCCTAATGCTGGATTGATAGGTGTTCTAGCAACACACGCACGTATTAATTCATATGGATTCATAGAAACGCCTTACTATAAAGTAGAAAACGGTAAAGTAGTAATTAAAACACTGCCAATTTATTTAGCAGCAGACCAAGAAGATGAATTTCGTATTGCTCCTGGTGACACACCAATAAATGAATTGTTGGAAATAAAAAGCGACATTGTACCAGTCAGATATAGACAAGAATTTACAACAACAAGGAAAGATTTAGTAGATTACGTTGCTGTTTCACCTATACAAGTAATATCTATAGCAACTTCATTAATACCTTTTTTAGAACATGATGATGCAAATAGAGCACTTATGGGATCTAACATGCAAAGGCAAGCTGTTCCATTATTATATCCAGAAAGCCCACTTATTGGAACTGGCCTTGAAGCACAAGCTGCTCGTGATTCAGGAATGGTAGTAGTAAGCTTGGAGGATGGAGTTATCACATACATTTCAGCTAATAGAATATGTGTGACAAATAATCAAGGAAAAGAAATTTCATATAATCTACAAAAGTATCAAAGATCAAATCAAGATACATGTATTAATCAAAGGCCATCTGTATGGCTTGGAGAAGAAGTTGTAGGTGGACAAGTAATAGCAGATGGTGCTGCTACAGAAGGAGGGGAATTAGCACTCGGTCAGAACATACTAGTAGCTTATGTTCCATGGGAAGGATATAACTATGAAGATGCTTTTCTTATAAGTGAAAGACTAGTTTATAATGACGTCTATACATCAGTACATATCGAAAAATACGAAATAGAAGCAAGACAGACTAAGCTAGGTTCAGAAGAAATAACTAGAGAATTGCCTAATATTGGAGAGTATTCACTTCGTAAATTAGATGATAATGGAATAATTGTTATAGGTTCTTGGGTGGAATCTGGAGATATATTAGTAGGCAAAGTGACTCCGAAAGGTGAATCAGATCAGCCTCCTGAAGGAAAACTATTAAGAGCAATATTTGGAGAAAAAGCAAAAGATGTAAGAGATACATCATTGAGAGTTCCTAATGGAGGAAAAGGTAGAATATTAGATGTCAGAATATTTACAAGAGAAAAAGGTGACGAATTACCTACCGGCGCCAATATTGTTATTCGAGTATACGTTGCACAAACTAGAAAGATACAAGTAGGAGATAAAATGGCAGGACGTCATGGTAATAAGGGAATTATATCAAGAATTTTACCAAGACAGGATATGCCTTATTTACCTGATGGTACACCAGTAGATTTAGTTCTTAACCCATTGGGTGTACCTTCAAGAATGAATGTAGGACAAATATTCGAATCACTTTTAGGATTAGCTGCTGAGCATCTAAATAAAAGATTTAAAGTAGTACCTTTTGATGAGATGCATGGTGCAGAAGCATCACGTGTATTAATAAATGATAAATTAATGAATGCACGGAAAATGAGTGGCAAAGATTGGATCTTTGATCTACAACATCCAGGAAAAATAAGATTATTTGATGGTAGAACAGGTGAAGCTTTTGATAATCCTGTAATGGTTGGAATCTCATACATGTTAAAATTAGTTCATTTAGTTGATGATAAAATACATGCAAGATCAACAGGACCATATTCTTTGGTAACTCAACAACCATTAGGTGGTAAAGCCCAACACGGTGGACAAAGATTAGGAGAAATGGAAGTATGGGCTCTAGAAGCTTTTGGTGCTTCTTATACGTTACAAGAATTACTAACTGTTAAATCTGATGATATGCAAGGTAGAAATGAAACTCTGAATGCAATTGTTAAAGGAAAAGCTATTCCAAGACCAGGGACACCTGAATCATTTAAAGTGCTAATGCGTGAGTTACAATCGCTTGGACTAGATATAGGAGCATACAAAATAGAAACATTACCAGATGGACAAACTAGAGGTATAGAAGTTGATCTTATGTCTAGTGCAAACAATAAAAAAATTCATTCACGTCCTACATATGAATCTATAACTCGCGAAGATATAGAAGCTTCTCTAATTTAATTTATATGATCTAAAAATAAAATGCCAAAAATAGAACAATATTTTGATTATGTAAAAATCAATTTAGCTTCACCACAGAGAATAAAAAAGTGGGGAGAAAGAGCTCTACCTAATGGACAAATAGTTGGTGAAGTTACTAAGCCAGAGACTATAAACTATAGGACATTAAAACCAGAAATGGATGGTCTATTTTGTGAACGTATATTTGGTCCAGTTAAAGATTGGGAATGTCATTGTGGTAAGTATAAAAGAGTTAGATACAAAGGAATAGTTTGTGAAAGATGCGGTGTTGAAGTTGTTGAATCGAAAGTTAGACGCCACAGAATGGGTTACATTCAACTAGCAGCTCCTGTAACTCATGTATGGTACCTAAAAAGTTTGCCGAGTTATATAGCAATTTTATTAGATATACCTCTAAAAGATGTTGAACAAATTGTATATTTTAATTCATATGTTGTAACAAGACCAGGAAACTGTTCGAGTTTGAAATATAAACAACTACTAAGTGAAGATGAATGGATAGATATAGAAGATCAACTATATCAAGAACAATCTGATATATATGGAGTTGAAGTTGGGATAGGAGCAGAAGCTATACAAAAATTACTCAAAGATATTGATTTAGAAGTAGAAGCAGAAAGTTTAAGAGAGGAAGTATTGCTATCTAGAGGTACAAAGAAAGATAAAGCTATAAAAAGGTTAAGAATTATAGATAATTTTATTGCTACTAGATCTGATCCTTCGTGGATGATACTGAGTATATTACCTGTAATTCCACCTGATTTAAGACCAATGGTCCAGCTTGATGGAGGAAGATTTGCAACATCAGATTTGAATGATTTATATAGAAGAGTGTTAAATCGTAATAATCGTCTTATAAGGTTACAAGAAATTTTAGCTCCTGAAATTATTATTCGTAACGAAAAACGCATGTTACAAGAGTCTGTAGATGCTCTAATTGATAACGGAAAAAGGGGAAAAGTTGTTGTTGGGGCTAATAATAGACCTTTAAAATCACTATCAGATATAATTGAAGGAAAACAAGGAAGATTTAGACAAAATCTTTTAGGTAAAAGGGTTGATTATTCAGGACGATCTGTTATTGTTGTAGGTCCAGAATTACAATTAAATCAATGTGGATTACCTAGAGAAATGGCATTAGAACTGTTTCAACCATTTGTTATTCATAGACTTATTCATCAAGGATTAGTGAATAATATTAAAGCGGCTAAAAGATTAATTCAAAAAAATGAATCTATCATTTGGAATGTTTTAGAAGATGTAATACAAGGACATCCTGTTTTGTTAAATAGAGCACCTACTTTGCATAGATTAGGAATACAAGCTTTCGAGCCAATATTAGTTGAAGGAAGAGCTATTAAATTACATCCTTTAGTTTGTCCTGCTTTTAACGCGGATTTTGACGGAGACCAGATGGCAGTACACATTCCCTTATCTTTAGAAGCTCAAGCTGAGGCTAGACTATTAATGTTAGCTCCTTATAATTTCTTATCACCAGCTACAGGTGAGCCAATTATTATGCCTAGCCAAGATATGGTTCTAGGATGTTATTACTTAACTGCAGAAAATCCTACACAACAAAACAAACAAGCTTATTATTTTTCCAATCTAGAAGATGTATTACTCGCTTATAATTCAAATAAAATTCCATTACATTCATATATATGGGTTAGATTTGATGGAGTTGTTGACAGCGACAATAACTTGATAGAAATACAAAGACAAGATGATAAAAGTGAACTTCATATATTTGATGATCGAATAATTAAAAAAAAAGAAACTGGAGAAATTCTAGTCCAATATTTATTAACTACTCCAGGAAGAATTTTACTAAATAAGGTTTTATTAGATTCATTAGTTATTGCCAAATAATTAAAACTCCCCATAACAAAAAATATATAAAAATATATTATGAAAGAAAAATATTTATTTGTACCACCTAAGCCTAGATTTACAAATAAAGTAATAGATAAGAAGGAATTAAAACGTTTAATGGCATGGGCTTTTAGCAACTATGGTACAGGAAGAGCTTCTTATATGGCAGACAGGTTAAAAGAACTAGGTTTTCACTATGCAACAAAAGCAGGTATATCACTAAGTGTAGAAGATTTAAGAGTACCACCTAGTAAAAAGAATTTACTTAATAGAACCAACGAAGCTATACAATTAACAGAAGAACAATATGAAAGAGGAGAGATAACTGCAATTGAAAGATTTCAAAGGGTTATAGATACTTGGAATAATGCCAGTGAAGAATTAAAAACTGAAGTAGTTAGATATTTTAAAGAAACAGACCCATTAAATCCTGTATATATGATGGCGTTCTCTGGTGCTAGAGGAAATATTTCACAAGTGAGACAACTTGTTGGAATGAGAGGATTAATGGCTGATCCACAAGGACAAATTATAGATCTTCCTATTAAAAGTAATTTTAGAGAAGGCCTTACAGTTACTGAATATATAATATCATCATATGGAGCAAGAAAAGGTTTAGTAGATACAGCATTAAGGACTGCAGATTCAGGATATCTAACGCGTAGATTAGTTGATGTTGCTCAAGATATTATTATTAGAGAAATTGATTGTGGAACACAACGAAGTATCATTATCAAAGATATGATTGCAAACAATCAAGTGTTAATACCAATAGGAAATCGCTTAGTAGGAAGAGTTTTATTCGAAACTCTATATTATCCGCACGATGCAACTGTGATAGCGCATGTAAACCAAGATTTAGACCATGAAACAAGCAAGACTATTGTAGATGCTGGAATCAAGTCAGTTAGTGTTAGATCTCCACTAACATGCGATTCTGCAAGGTCAGTATGTCAATTCTGTTACGGTTGGAACTTAGCTCATGGTTCACTTGTAGATTTAGGAGAAGCTGTAGGTATAATTGCTGCACAATCAATAGGAGAACCAGGAACACAGCTAACTATGAGAACTTTTCATACAGGTGGAGTATTTACTGGTGAATTAGCTGAACAAATTAAAGCTCCATTTGGTGGAGTAATAAGATTTCCTAAAAATTTAAAATCAAGATTAATTAGAACAAGACATGGTCAAGAAGCCATGATATTAGAAACAAGTTATAAATTATCGATTTATGATTATCAACTTAATGAAAAAAAGATAGAATTTACTCAAGGTACAATAATATTTGTTAACGATAACGAACAATTTACAGAAAATCAGATAATCGGGGAAATTAGTACAAAAACAAATTTAATAACAGAGAAAGCAACTAAAGATTTATTAACTGAAAGTTCCGGAGAAGTATTCTTTTCGGAATTAATATCTGAAGAAAAGATTGACAGACAAGGAAATATAACAACTAAAACAGCTAAAGGAGGATTAATTTGGATACTTTCAGGAGAAGTTCATAACTTACCTCAATTGGCAAAAGTTGAAGTGATAAAAGGTGACAAAATTTCCGAAGGATCTGTTTTAGCAACGACACATATTGTTAGTGATTATGGCGGAACAGTTAGATTAAATAAAAAAGCAGAATTTGATGAACTTAGTGAAATAAACATCGTAACGTCTTCTGTTTTTATCAAAGACGCAATAATTGAAAATGAATATGTAAAAGATAACAATACTGGTAATTTTTTCTTAAATTTTTCAAATGGGAATAAATTTTTGATGCTTTGTTCTCCTGGAAATAAAATTAATAATTCACAAATAATAGGAGAACTAGTAGATACAAAATACAAAACAAAAACAGGAGGATTCATAAAATGTAAAAATGAACAGAACCAAACAGAAAAAACACATCGTATTTTATGGATTTCAGAAGAAACTCATGAAATAAAAAAAGATATTTCTCTTTTAATGGTAGAAAACAGTTCATACATAGAAGCAGGAACTGAAATAATTAAAGATCTGAAAGCTGAGAATCCAGGTTATTTAGAAATTATTGAAGAAAATGGTATTGTTGAAAAAATAATAATCAAAGTAGGAAAAGTCATTCCCATAGATGAAAAAACTCTAGATCAATTAAATTTAAATGAAATAATTGAAAAGGGTGAAGAAATTTACAAAGGTATTAGAAGTGAATCTACAGTTTTTATAGAAAAAATACAGGAAGGATTGCTAATTAGGCCTGTGGATGAATACTATATTAATAAAGATCAATTCAAGATAGAAACAGAGCATTCAATCAATGATAAACAATTTATCAGCATTCATTTAATTCAGCATTTGTTATTTAAAGAAGGAGAAAAAATTGAATCTATAAAAGGTATAGATTTAGTAAAAACATATTTGACGGTTGATATATTGTCTGATGGGGTACATGGTTCTGCAGATATTGAATTTCTGGAAACTAAAGAAACAAATAAGTATAAATTACAAATAGCAATATTAGAAAACCTACAAATTAGACATGATACATTTGGTGAAAACAATAAAGAACAAACTAAAACTATTTTCTGTGTAAATAATGGTGAAGAGATTACAGCTGGAACATTAATAGCAAAAACTTCACTAGTTTCTAAATCAAATGGACAAGTAGAAAAAGTAACGCACAGTGGTCAATCAGAAAAAAAAATCCTAATACTTAGGGAAACAGATCAAGAAACCATAAATTTAAATGGTCATACACCTCAAGTTTCAGTAGGAGATTTAGTACGTTATGGAGATCAAATTGCAGCAAATATTGTAGCAAAAGAGTCTGGACAAATTGTAAATGTTGATAAAGATAAAATTAAAATTCGTTTCGCTCATCCTTATCTAGTTTCATCTGGAGCTATATTACAAACAAAGAATAATGATCTTGTACAAATTGGAGATATATTGGCAATACTTGTATTCGAGAGATCAAAAACTGGAGATATTGTACAAGGACTTCCAAGAATAGAGGAAATTCTTGAAGCAAGAAGACCAAAGGAAACCTGTAAATTAGCACAAAGACCTGGAAAAATTAAGGTTTGGTATGATTCAGAAGAAAACTATCACGTAGAAATAATAGAAAGTGATGAAAATGTTAATGAATATCTTATAAGTAATACACAAAAAGTAATAGTTTCTAATGAAGAAAATATACTGTTAGCTGAAGCAATAACAGATGGAGCTCCCAATCCACATGAAATGCTTAGTTTATATTTTAATTTTTATATAAATGTATTAGGAATATATGAATCAGCTAAATTAAGTTTACAAAAAGTGCAAACCTACTTAGTAAATGAAGTACAAAATGTATATCAATCGCAAAATGTTGAAATCTCTGACAAACATGTAGAAGTAATAGTAAGACAGATGACATCAAAAGTCAGAGTAGAAGACGGTGGAGATACAACATTGTTACCTGGAGAATTAGTAGAATTGCAACAAATAGAAAATATTAATGAAGCAATGTTATTGACTAGAGGTATTCCAGCTACTTATTCACCAATATTATTAGGAATAACTAAATCTTCTTTAAATACAGATAGTTTTATATCTGCAGCAAGTTTCCAAGAGACTACTAGAGTTTTAACAGAAGCAGCTATCGAAGGAAAAGCTGATTGGTTAAGAGGATTAAAAGAAAATGTCATCATAGGTAGATTGATACCAGCAGGGACAGGATTTAATTCATATACAGAAATATCTAAAATTAGTAGAAATGAAAAGAAAATTTCTGATGGATTTTATTTCAACAGTAAGGAATCAGATACTCAAATGATCCAATTTCTGATTGATGAAAATAATGGATACCTACAAAATGAAATTAAAGTTTTATAAGAAAATTTAATTCTATTAAAAATAACAAAATAAATTAATAAATTTAATATCAACATTCTATAGGATTAGGAAATATGAGAAACCTTTATTAGTCAGTAAATAAAGGTATTAAGATGTGATGTTATGTAAAATAAAAAAACAAAAAAAAGATTTATTTATTTATTAAATTATCTTTTTAAAGATTATCTATATTCGAATTAATATTAAATCTTGAAAATATAACAATCATGGCTGTAGTTACATTGGCTGAATTATTAGAAGCAGGAGTACACTTTGGACATCAATCTAGAAGATGGAATCCAAAAATGTTTCCATACATTTATGCAGAAAGAAATGGTATACATATAATAGATTTAGTTCAGACAGCTGAACTTTTAACTGAAGCATGTAATTTCGTACGTAAGGCATCTGAAGAAGGGAAAAAATTCTTATTTGTAGGAACAAAAAGACAGGCAGCTGGTGTAATAGCACAAGAAGCTGAGAGATGTGGTGCACATTATATTAATCAGCGATGGTTAGGAGGAATCCTTACAAATTGGTTCACCATTAGAACTAGAGTAGAAAGATTAAAAGATCTAGAAAGTAAAGAAGAAAGTGGTTACTTAGATCAACTACCAAAAAAAGAAACAGCAATACTTAAAAAAGAATTAGACAAATTGCGTAAAAATCTTAATGGTATAAAAGATATGAAACGTTTACCTGATTTAGTTTTGATTGTTGATCAAAAAAGAGAAAGTACTGCTATACAAGAATGTATAACATTAGGTATTCCTATTATCTCAATTCTTGATAGTAATTGTAATCCAGACGTTACTGATATACCTATCCCAGGAAATGATGATGCTATTAGATCTATTAAATTAATAGTTGGTAAAATATCAGATTCTATTTGTGAAGGTAGAACTGGTAAGGTTCAGAATGACGATAAAGAAGTATTGGAATTCGCTTAATTCGCTTATATTTAAATAAAATAAATATTATCTTAAATTTATATACTAAGAAAAAAATATGGTTGCTGAAATTTCTGCAAAAATTGTAAAAGAATTAAGGGAAAAAACATCTGCTGGAATGATGGATTGCAAAAAAGCATTGCAAGAAGCTAACGGAGATTTTGCAAAAGCTGAAGAAGCTTTAAAAAAGAAAGGTTTAGTTACTGCAGCTAAAAAATCAGGCCGTATAGCAACAGAAGGAATTGTTGAAGCTTATATACATATGGGAGGAAAATTAGGTATTTTAGTAGAAGTCAACTGTGAAACTGACTTTGTTGCTAGAAGATCTGAATTCCAAGAACTGGCTAGAAGTATTGCCATGCAAATAGCAGCTTGTCCTCAAGTTCAGTTTATTAATGCTGCAGATATACCAGCAGAAGTTAGTGAAAAGGAAAAGAAAGTAGAAATGGCAAAAGATGATTTGGGGAATAAACCTTTAGAGATAAAGGAAAAAATAGTAGAAGGAAGAATACAAAAAAAATTAAAAGAAATGGTTTTACTAGATCAACCATTTATTAGAGATTCTTCCATAACAATTGAAGAACTAGTAAAAAAGAATATTTCTAGTTTAGGAGAAAATATACAGATTCGTAGATTTGAGAGATTTGTTTTAGGTGAAGGACTAGAAAAGAAAAATGAAAATTTTAGTGATGAAGTTGAAAAGATGATGAAAAAATAAAAAAAATAGTGGACCTATTAAGATATTACTTTTATATAACATACAATGATAAAAAATCTTATTAATAGGTACCTAACATATTGAATATAAGCAATATTTATACCATTTAAAAGAATTCTAATTATGCAAAAAATATCTAGTTAGTGCATAATAATTATATTATTTTCTCGATGTTATAAAAAAGATCATATAGATTTTTTACACGTAGCTTTCAAAGGTATAATTTATGTGTGTTAATTAAGTTTATGCTTTTCTTCTAAATTAACATTAAAAAATTGCAAAAGAACTATACTCAACTATGTATCAGAATCATATTAGCGCTTTTAACTCTTTCTATTCTCTTGCTGAGGTTGAAGTTGGAAAGCACCTTTATTGGGAAATTGCAGGACTAAAACTACACGGACAAGTATTTATCGTTTCATGGTTAGTAATAGCTGCATTATTAACGTTTGCTATTGCCGGAACTAAGGACCTTAAACAGACTCCACAAGGATTACAAAATTTTATGGAGTATGCATACGAATTTTTACAAGATATTGCTAAAAATCAAATAGGTGAAGCAGAATATAGACCTTGGGTTCCTTACATAAGTACAGTATTCTTATTCATTTTTGGTGCAAACTGGGCAGGTGCTCTTATTCCTTGGAAATTAATCTCTTTACCTGAAGGAGAATTAGCTGCCCCAACGAATGATATAAATGTTACAGTAGCTCTTGCATTGCTAACTTCTTTCTCTTATTTTTATGCAGGTATTAACAAGAAGGGAATTGGTTATTTCTCTAAATACGTGAAACCTACTCCTATTCTTCTGCCTATTAATATTCTGGAAGATTTTACAAAACCATTATCTCTTAGTTTCCGTCTTTTCGGTAATGTACTTGCAGATGAGTTAGTAGTTTCTGTTTTTGCTCTTTTAGTTCCAATATTAATACCTTTACCGGTTATGATATTAGGATTATTTGCTAGTTCTGTACAAGCACTAATATTCTCAACTTTATCAGCTGCTTATATAGGTGAAGCCTTAGAAGACCATCACTAAATAAACTCATTACAATTAGTATCTGAAATAATTTAATTTCTATAAATATGATAAATATCACAATAATCTTATGAATCCTATCGTATCTGCTGCTTCAGTTGTTGCTTCTGGTCTATCTGTTGGTTTAGCTGCTATTGGTCCTGGTATTGGACAAGGAACTGCTGCTGCACAAGCTGTTGAAGGTATTGCTCGTCAACCTGAAGCTGAAGGTAGAATCCGTGGTACATTACTTCTAAGTTTAGCATTCATGGAATCACTTACTATTTATGGTCTAGTGGTATCTCTAGCATTACTATTTGCTAACCCTTTCACAGCGTAATCTTGCGCTAATCCTTTTACAAGCTAAGTATTTTTTAGTGCCCCTAGTCATTTAATCATGACTAGGGTATTGAAGTGGTAACATTTTTTTAAGGACCCATTATCAAAAATAAATCATAATGACAAATCTGATACTTTTGTTAACACAAGCAGCTGCTAGTGAGCCTGAAGGGGGCTTATTCGACTTCAACGCTACATTACCTCTAATGGCACTGCAAATTCTACTACTAATGGTAGTATTAAATCTTGTGTTCTATACTCCGATAGCTAGAGTGCTAGACGAACGAGATGAATATATTCGCAAAAACTTAACTGAAGCTTCTGACACACTGACAAAAGCAGAAGCTATTACAAAACAGTACGAACAAGATTTAGCCCAAGAAAGACGTGAATCACAGTTAATAATAGCTTCAGCTCAAAAAGAAGCTCAGGAAATAGTTGCGATGGAAATTAATCAAGCACAAAAAGACACTGAAGCATTAGTAAACGAAGCTACGCAACAGTTAAATACTCAAAAAGACAAAGCTTTACTTGCTCTTGAAGAACAAGTCAACACTCTTAGTGAACAAATTAAAAATAAATTACTAAGTGGTAATTTAACTGCGTAAAGTGTCACAATCTATTGATAGATATTAAGAATTATCATGGAATTATTAAGTTGTTTGTAAAGTATATATAATATGAGTGATTTTTTATTGATTAGTGCCCTTGCAGAATTATCTTCTGGAAAGGGTTTCGGATTTAATTCAAATTTTCTAGAAGCCAATGTAATTAACATTGCACTATTACTGAGCGGCGTTTTCTACTTAGGTCAAAATTTTCTAACTTCTGCTTTAGAACTTAGGCAACAAAAAGTTACTGAAGCTATCCAAGAAGCAGAAGAAAGACTACAACAAGCTAATGCAAGATTGTTAGATTCAGAAAAACAATTGACGCAAGCTCAAACTGTTATAGAAAAAATCAAAAAGGAAGCTGAAATAACAGCTCGTACAGTCAAAGAAACTATACTTGCTCAAGGAAAATTAGACATTGAAAGGTTAACTAACAATGGTAAAAGTAGTATAGAAAAAGCTGAGCTACAAATAAAAAAACAAATTCAGCAACGTATAACAGATCTTGCACTAAAAAGAGTATCCACTCAATTACAAGATTACATGACTTCTAGCCTTCAGTCTAAAGTTATAGATAATAATATCGCTCAGTTAGGAGGACAGCTATAATGGCAAAGAATATAAAAGTTGCGATGCCGTATGCAAATGCTTTCATCCAAATGTCTTCTACTAAAGATTCATTAGATACAGTTATAGGTGACTTAACTTATATAGAAGGAGCCTTAAAATCAGTAGAATTGGTAAATGCGTTAAATAATCCTTTGCTACAATTAGAGGCTAAAAAAGGAATAATCAAATCAATCTTCCAAGGAAAAATTGATAGTAATACTCTTAATTTCCTACTAGTATTATGTGATAGAGGAAGAATCAATTGTTTAGAGAGCATTAATTCTTCAGCATTAGAAATCGCATATAAACAAGCTTCAATTGAAGTTGGATACGTTGTTTCATGTTATGAAATGTCAGATTCTCAACAAGAAGCACTTATTGCAAAACTAAAAGCGATGGCGAATGTTAAACAAGTAAAACTAGAAATTAAGGTTGATAAAGCTTTAATAGGTGGATTTACAGTTCAAATTGGTTCTCGAATCATTGATACTAGCATACAAGGACAACTAAGAAAATTATCTTCACATTTAGGAGCATCATCTCCTTTATAGTAAATTTAAAGTCCTTTTATTAAAAAAAACATAATTTATCAAAGTAGACAAAAATTGATATGGTAAACATTAGACCTGATGAAATCAGCAGCATTATTCGTGAACAAATTGATAAATATGATCAAGGTGTTCAAGTATCTAATGTAGGTACTGTTCTTCAAGTAGGAGATGGAATTGCTCGTGTTTATGGACTTGATCAAGTAATGGCAGGAGAATTACTTGAATTCGAAGATAAAACTGTGGGTATTGCACTAAACCTTGAAAGTGATAATGTGGGTGTGGTATTAATGGGTGCTGGTAGAGCAATCCTAGAAGGTAGCTCTGTAAAAGCAACTGGAAAAATTGCTCAGATTATGGTTGGTAAAGAATTCCTAGGTAGAGTTGTAGATGGTCTAGGTCAACCTATTGATGGAAAAGGTGATATAAAAGGAACTGAGTCAAGACTAATTGAATCAATGGCTCCTGGTATTATTTCTCGTAAATCAGTTTGTGAACCTATTCAAACAGGAATTACGGCTATTGATTCAATGATACCTATTGGAAGAGGACAACGTGAATTGATAATTGGTGATAGACAAACAGGTAAGAGTTCTGTTGCTATAGATACAATTATTAATCAAAAAGGTGATGGTGTAGTTTGTGTTTATGTTGCTGTAGGTCAAAAAGCATCAACGGTGGCTTCTCTAGTTACAAATCTACAAGAAAAAGGAGCTTTGGACTATACTGTAGTAGTTTCAGCTAGTGCTGATGATGCAGCAACTCTACAATATATTGCACCGTATACAGGTGCTGCAATTGCTGAGTATTTTATGTATAAAGGACAAGCAACACTTATTATTTACGATGATTTATCTAAACAAGCAAGTGCTTATAGAGAAATGTCTCTTCTTCTAAGAAGACCACCGGGAAGAGAAGCTTTCCCTGGTGACGTATTCTATCTTCACTCTAGATTATTAGAGAGAGCAGCTAAGTTAAGTGATGCTTTAGGTGGTGGAAGCATGACAGCACTTCCTGTGATTGAAACTCAAGCAGGTGACGTTTCTGCATATATTCCAACAAACGTAATTTCAATCACAGATGGACAAATTTTCTTATCTGGTGACTTATTTAACTCAGGAATTAGACCTGCTATTAACGTAGGTATTTCTGTATCACGTGTTGGTTCTGCTGCACAAATCAAAGCAATGAAACAAGTTGCAGGTAAACTAAAATTAGAACTAGCTCAATTTGCTGAATTAGAAGCATTCTCTCAATTCGCATCTGATTTAGATCAAGCAACTAGAAATCAATTAGCAAGAGGACAAAGACTAAGAGAAATCTTAAAGCAACCAGCTAGCTCTCCTATTCCAGTGCATGAACAAGTAGCTATTATTTACGCAGGTATTAATGGATATCTTGATCAGATAGAAGTAAAGAAAGTTAAACCTTTTATTGATGCTTTTAGAACTAATTTAAAAAATTCTAAACCTAAATACGAAGCAATTATTAAAGAAACTAAGACTTTTACCCCGGAAGCAGAAGGATTAGTAAAAGAAGTTATTGCAAGTACAAAGCAAAGCTTCTAAGACGATAATAAGATTAATAAAAAATAAACTAATCCTCTACAGTTATTTATAACTGTAGAGGATTAGTTTAACCAATCATAACCATTATTTTCTAATTCTTTAGCTAATGATTTATCTCCTGTCTTAATAATTTTTCCATCTTGCATTACATGGATAAAAGTTGGCTCTATATAATCTAATAATCTTTGGTAATGAGTAATTAAGATTATTGCATTAGATTCATTAGATAAACTATTAATTCCTTTGGCTACAATTTTTAAAGCATCAATATCTAATCCAGAATCAGTCTCATCAAGAATTGATAATTTAGTGTCTAAAACAGCCATTTGTAGAATTTCATTACGTTTTTTTTCACCACCTGAAAATCCTTCATTTACACTTCTGTTAAGAAAAGCTGGATCCATATTAATAATTTCAAGTTTTTTTGTAATAAACTCAAAAAACTCCAGTGGATCTAATTCATCTAACCCTTGATACTTTCTTCTTGCATTACAAGAAAGACGTAAAAAATCTGCATTACTAACACCAGGTATTTCTATTGGATATTGAAATCCTAAAAAAATTCCTTTTTGGGATCTCTCTTCTGGTTCTATATCGAGAATAGATTCGCCGTAAAATAAAATATCACCACCTGTAACCCTGTATGCTGGATGACCAGCTACAATTTTAGCAAAGGTACTTTTACCAGAGCCATTTTTACCCATAATTGCATGAATCTCACCAGGATTTACAATAAGATTCAAATTTTTAACAATTTCAGTATCATTAACTGAAGCTTTAAGTCCTTGGATTTCAAGGATCGAAGATTTTTTAACCATATTTTATCCAACTGTTCCTTCTAATTTTAAACTTAAAAGACGATCTGCTTCTAAAGCAAATTCCATTGGTAGTTCACTAAAAACATCCTTACAAAACCCACTAATAAGTAGACTAATAGCAGATTCAATATCTATTCCACGTTGTAGAAAATAAAACAATTGTTCTTCTTCTATCTTAGAAGTTGAAGCTTCATGTTCAACAGTACTTGTAGAATTATTTACCTGTATATATGGAAAAGTATTAGCCTGCGATTTATCACCAACTAACATTGAATCACATTGAGAATAATTAATACTATTATAAGCTTTAGGACCAATTTTAACTTGTCCTCTATAAGTATTTTTAGAACTACCAGAAGATATTCCTTTTGATACAATACGACTTTTTGTATTTGGACCTACATGAATCATCTTCGTACCAGTATCTGCTTGTTGATAATGATTTGTTAGTGCAACAGAATAGAACTCTCCAACAGAATTTTCACCTGCTAGAATACAGCTAGGATATTTCCAAGTTATAGATGATCCAGTTTCCACTTGTGTCCAAAAAATTTTAGAGTTATTCCCTGCACAGAGTCCTCGCTTAGTAACAAAGTTATAAATACCACCAATACCATTACTATCACCAGAATACCAGTTCTGTACAGTTGAATATTTAATCTCAGCATTTTCAAGTGCAACTAGTTCTACAATAGCTGCATGTAATTGATTAGTATCAAACTGCGGTGCAGTACAACCCTCTAAATAACTAACTCTACTATTAACATCTGCAATAATTAAAGTTCTTTCAAACTGACCTGATTCCTGATTATTAATTCTAAAATAAGTGGATAATTCTAAAGGACAAGTTACATTAGGAGGAATATAACAAAAAGAACCCTCGCTAAAAACAGCAGAATTTAAAGCTGCAAAATAATTATCACCAATGGGAACAACTGTACCTATATATTTTTCTACAAGAAATGGATGAAACTTTAAAGCTTCTGAAATAGGACAGAAAATAACTCCAACTTTCGAAAGTTCTTCTTTAAAAGTTGTGCCTACTGAAACACTATCAAATATAGCATCTACAGCTACGTTAGTTAATTTTTTTTGTTCTGTTAATGGAATACCAAGTTTCTCAAAAGTTGACAAAATATCTTTATCTACATCATCAAGACTTGATAAGCTCAATTTTTTCTTTGGAGCAGAATAATAGAGAATATTTTGGTAATCAATATCACTGTAATGAACTGAAGCCCATTTAGGAGAAACCATCTGTTGCCAATATTTATAAGCTCTTAATCTAAAATCAAGCATAAACTTAGGCTCTTCTTTCTTTAATGAAATCAATTTAATTACATTCTCGTTAATCCCCTTAGGAAAATTTTCTACCTCCACATTAGTAGTAAAACCATACTTATACGGTTGAGAAAGAAAACTTTGTGGAGTTAATTGATTTTTATTATTCTTGTCTTTTTTATCGAATATGTCTGACGAAATATCTGTTTCAACCATAATGTTAGAATTTGTGAGATATACTATAACCATAGTAACAATTGTCTGAAACAAAAAGTCAAAAAAAAACATAAAGTTTAAATATCGATTTATAATTAATATAATGATAGAATGGCTTATGTTACTTAATATTAAAAGGGTAGATGGCGGAATGGTAGACGCAACACACTCAAAATGTGTCGAATAATTTCATGAGGGTTCGAGTCCCTCTCTACTCAATTAAAAAAAATTGGACAAGGATGTTTAAAATATGAAATCGAAAAAAGTAAATATCTGATAAACTTTCAATAAAAAGGAGTAAGAAAAAGTATATGACATTATTAATAGTCGGAGCTACTGGAACTTTAGGAAGACAAATTGTAAGAAGAGCCATAGATGAAGGATATCAAGTCAAATGTCTTGTTAGAAATCTAAGAAAAGCATATTTTCTGAGAGAATGGGGAGCTGAATTAGTTTATGGTGATTTAAGTTTACCAGAAACTCTGCCTCTAGCATTAAAAGATATAAGCGCAATAATTGATGCGTCAACTGCTAGACCATCTGATCCATACAATGCGGAAGTTGTGGATTTAAAGGGTAAATTAGCTTTAATAGAGGCGGCTAAAATAGTTAATATTGAAAGATTTATATTTTTTTCTGTTATAAACAGTGAAAAATATTCCGATGTACCATTAGTAAAACTAAAATTAGACATAGAACTTTATTTACAAAAATCAGGAATAAAATATACTATATTCTATTTAGGTGGGTTCTTTCAAGGACTTATTAGCCAATATGCTATACCTATATTAGAAAAACAACCAATTTGGGTAACTGGAGAGAATACCTCTATAGGTTATATAGATACATCAGATATAGCAAAGTTTTCATTAAGAAGTCTAGCTTTAAAAGAAACAGAGTGTAAGAAATTTCCATTAGTAGGAAAAAAGAATTGGAACTCTCAAGAAATAATACAACTTTGTGAACGCCTTTCAGGACAGTCAGCAAGGATAACAAAAATTCCTATTAGTGCATTAATAATTTTTAGACAGTTAATGGGATTCTTTGAATGGGGAGCCAATATTGCTGAAAGATTAGCTTTTGCTGAATTATTAGCAACTGGTGAAGATTTCACAAGCAACATGACTGAAACCTATAAAATTTTTGGTTTTGAAGAAAATGAAACTGCTACACTAGAAGGATATATGCAAGATTATTTTGGCCGAATTTTACGAAAATTAAAAGAATTAAGTGATGAAAAAGAAAAATCATTATAACAAAATAGTTGTAATTAAATTACAAAAGTTTCATTGTAATTAATTTTATTCAAAAAGTAGATATATAATAATAACAGTACAAATCTACTAATGTAGATAGAAAAATATTTTCCGGAGATAGATAATGTTCACATTAAAGATTGTTGTTTATACTACAGTGACCTTGTTTGTATCTCTTTTCGCATTTGGCTTCCTATCTAATGATGCATCAAGAAACCCAAATAGAAAAGATTTAGAGTAATAAAACAAATAAAGATAAGACATATAATTAGTAGGAGCTAATAGTAATTTAAATTACTATAGCTCCATAATTTTATGCAAGATTGTACCAGTCTGTAAAAAAAATCAGAAGTTGAATTAAAATAAAATAAAACAAATTAATAATGAAGAATTGGCGCTTAAGTAATATTAATCAATCTGCTTTTGAAAAAACTGGTCCAGTACCACGTTCAATAACAAAAACTTTTGAAAAATTTAAAAAAGAATTAGAACCAAATTCAGAATCTGAAATAATCGAAGAATTTAGAGTTTCAAGATATCAAACAGCTGCTTCTATCAAATATCTTGTATTGTTAATAGCAGTACCTGTTATAGTGAACCAAATATCAAGAAACTTTGTTTTTTCTCCTTTTATTGATTATTTTTGGAATGACAATCAATCAGATATTTTTTTGAATGCATCTCAAGAAGAAAGAGCCTTTGCGGAACTACAGAGATTTGAAGAAAAAATACATTTTGAAATTTTAGTTGGACAATCACCTCCTTTATCACAAGAGTCTATTGATAGAGAGGTTAAAAATAAAGCTATGGAACTAGCTCAATCTTACGTGCAAGAGAGTACAGATGCCATAAAAAACTTATTATCCGATATTTTAGCTTTTATCAGTTTTGCTTATTTAGTATTCACAGGAGGAAGACAAATATCAGTGCTAAAATCATTTATAAATGAACTAGTATATGGTTTAAGCGATACTGCTAAAGCATTCCTAATAATATTATTTACTGATATTTTCGTAGGTTTCCACTCAGCACATGGATGGGAAGTTGTATTAGAAAATGGTCTTAGACACTTTGGTTTACCAGAAGATCACGATTTAATATTCTTGTTTATTGCTACATTTCCAGTTGTACTAGACACTGTATTCAAATATTGGATATTTAGGTATTTAAATCAAGTTTCTCCATCAGCAGTAGCAACATATCATGAAATGAATGACTAATTCTAAGGTCAGAATATAAACAAAAAATCTGACCTAGAATCATATTCTATTTAAACTGATATAAATAATTAGAACATCGGTACATTATTTAATAGCATAAAAGCAAAACTAGATCCACCAATAGCTCCTACAAGCCATCCAGATGTAAATTTTTTCCAACCTTTAGAACTTTGCAATTGATCTGTTATTTCACTGTCTTCGAATGATACAACTCCATAGATGGCAAGACAAGCCGACATAATGATAATTAAACCTAAAGACGAGAAGAAACCTGACAGTAAAGCAACATCTGAGCTTCTTAATGGGCCAAGCTTATAAAAGGGACCTACTAAAAAATAACCATGAGTCATGCCAATTTCTAATCCCCTAAAAAGAGGCGATAAACCAGGCCTATATGCAGGAAGATTACCTAATAAAGATCTAGTAAAACTTGAAGTACTAACAGGAGTAGCTAAATTACCTACGAAGGGATCATCATTATACGGTTTGATAAATTGTGACATATTAATTTGATATGGTTAACAATAAATTTTTTTCATTTTACTAATTATATAGTAGCAATATTAATTAGGTTTTGTAAAAAAAAGTCTCTTAATAAAATATTAAATAAAAGAAAGTTACAGTAATGTATACTTTATATATTATCACTTTGTAAAGAATCTTACTATGAGTATATTAATAGGTTACATTATTTTGTTAGTTTGCGCATTTAGTTTTGCTGCAGGTCTATACTTTGGTCTTTCTGCAATAAGACTTATTTAATAATCAATAGTGCTTACTTGGAATCATTATCCGAATAGGCACTCTTTTTAATAACAATACTTTTACTTAAAAGAGAAAAAATATGGATATTCGCTATGATCTAATCTTAGGATCTCGAAGAACTAGTAACTATTTATGGATGACCATTATTTTCATAGGAGGACTTGGCTTTTTTTTAGCTGGTATCTCTAGTTATTTAGGTGTTCAATTATTACCTTTTGCAGATACTAAAGAAATAGTATTTATTCCACAAGGTATAGTTATGACATTTTATGGGAGTACAGGGATTTTGTTAAGTGGATTTCTTTTTGCAACGATACAATTAAATGTTGGAGGAGGATACAATTTATATGACAAAAAAAACAAAAGAATAGAAATATTCAGACTAGGTTTTCCAGGTAAAAAAAAAGAGCTCTGCCTTTCTTACTCTATAAAAGAAATAAAATCTATTAAGCTGATTATATCGGAAGGAATCAATCCAAAAAGAGAAATTTATTTAAGAACAAAAGATCAAAGAGAAGTTCCATTAACCAGAGTTGGAGAACCACTACTGTTGTCACAAATTGAAGAAGAAGCTGTAGAACTTGCAAGTTTTTTAGGAGTTCCTTTAGAGGGTTTGTAAAAATAATAGACATAGAATTAATTTATGATATAATCTTTTAAGTAGATAGAGCGGGCATAGTTTAGTGGTAAAACCTTAGCCTTCCAAGCTAATGCTGAGGGTTCGATTCCCTCTGCCCGCTATACTATAATTTTCTCCGAAAGAAATTAATTATAAAAAATAAAAACTAGGATCTATATTTTTTTTCTATTATTATTAGCTATCAGATAGCATAATAAATAAATCTAACTATTATTATATTTTTTTTATATGAAAAAAATCACTGTCTATAAATGAATTGTTTTTATTTAATTTGTATTTAACGATTGATCAGCAGGAAATAAATTTAATGAGTCTCTTAGAATCCATTGTTATATTTTCCATTAATAATGGGTGGAACATAATTTATGTCAATTTTGTTTAAAATAAGTAAAAAAAATCTATCAGCTATTTTTAGTAATAGTAAATATCGGTTATTATCCAATATAAGAACAATAAGAAAAAAATTAACTTCACAGTACTTATTAAGAAACTTGAAGTTATTGATAGATCATATTTGTATTTCAAATAAAATAAAAAATCCAGATTTTTTTTATTGAATAGCTGATTAATATAAAAAAAATCAGAAATAATAAGATGAATAGACTAAAGTAATGAGAATAAAAAAAAAATAATAGGCAATTGATATTATTAATAAACAATAAATATAGCATTTAAGCAATTTAAAAATCATTCAATTCTAAATAATATTTAATTTAATTCATGTTTGTTAAATAATGACACAAAGAAATTATACATAGATTAGTTATGTTTTTTTTCTATAATAACAGTGATAAAATTGAATTACATTATATAAATTATATAAATGGAGAATAATTAAAAATACAAAAGACATTATTTTCATAAAAGTCTATTCTATTTTTATTAATGCTAACAGTAATAAAAATGTTAGCGGATATATTAGATCTCTATTAAAAATAATAAACATGTCTTTTTAATAGAAGTATTATTGCAATGGTTGGATAAAAAATATTTGTTAACAAAGATTCTACAAATAAACTAAAGAATGTTTGAATATTTCTATCTATTTATGATGTTATCATACAATAACAAACACTCTTCAGTATAATGTAATTGTCAGGTAACAAAAGCAATATGCTTAACTAACACTATCACTATTAATTCTCTCTACAGGTTATAATTTCATAATTATTTCTATCTAGTTAATAGAGATAATAGTGTAACACAGTTCTTTATAAATTCCCTTTACTACTTTTTCAGGAGGTAATATCTATGTCAGGAGGCTCAACAGGAGAACGTCCCTTCTCTGATATAATTACTAGTATTCGCTACTGGATTATTCACAGTATTACTATTCCAGCTCTTTTCGTAGCAGGATGGCTTTTTGTTAGTACAGGACTAGCGTACGATATTTTCGGAACGCCTAGACCAAATGAATATTTCACACAAGAGCGTCAACAAGTTCCACTAGTTAATGATCGTTTTAGTGCAAAACAAGAACTAGAAGACTTAACAAAAGGTTTATAAAAATCATAGGAGCATTTAATGAGTAAAATAAAGCAACCTATTTCGTACCCTATTTTCACTTTCAGATGGTTAGCTATCCATGGTATTGCTGTTCCAACAGTGTTTTTCCTTGGTGCAATCACTTCTATGCAATTTATCCAAAGATAGGAGTTTAATATGAGCGGTCCTAATCCTAACAAACAACCCGTTGAATTAAATCGTACTTCTCTTTTCTGGGGATTACTTTTAATATTTGTACTTGCAGTACTATTCTCAAGTTATTTCTTCAATTAAAAAATAACTTCAAAGTAATATAAAACTGCAAAAAAATAATTAATCTATAGAATTAAAAACTTCTATAAAATATTAGATCAGGAGAAAACAATTATATGGCTAGTACAGGTAGAATTCCTTTATGGCTTATTGCAACAATCGGTGGAACGGCTGCACTAACAGTTGTAGGACTGTTTATATTCGGTTCTTACTCCGGTGTTGGTTCATCATTATAAAAAGAAAATCAGAGTGGATCCATGCAATTTAAAAGCATGGATCCACTCTGATTTTCTTTTTAGGCAATTTCATCTTGCTCTATATACATAAAAGCAAATGCCATAACGAAACCTGGAAATATAATACCTATAATAGGTACAAGAATAGAAGGCAGATAAGCAGCTGTCATAATTTTACACACCTCCAAATAAAGAGAATATATTGAAAAAGTTATACTAGTTCTAATATAGCATCTAGTAAGTCTACTGTATTATACTGGGAAATAATGTAAGTATGAAAATAAGTAAACATATTGTCAAAAGCATCTTTTTACTTATAAAAAAATAAGTAAAAATCGAAAAAGTGAACATAAAACTAAGGAAATAAAAAAATAAAATGGAAGGTCCAAAAAACTTACAGGCTATGCAAAAATTTGCTGAAACATATGCTAAAAGAACAAACACATTTTTTTGTTCAGATCTAAGTGTAACATCAATAGTTATAGAAGGTCTTGCTAGACATAAGGATGAGTATGGAGCTCCTTTGTGTCCTTGCAGGCATTATGACGACAAAATTACTGAAGTTTCTGTTGCATACTGGAACTGCCCATGTGTTCCAATGAGGGAAAGAAAAGAATGCCATTGTATGCTTTTTCTTACTCCTGAAAATGAATTTTCTGGAAACGCTCAAGAAATTAATTTAAATTACATAATTGATCAAATAAAGCAATAAGAAACTTATTGTAGGAAAATTGTACTTAAGATTTCTTAATACATATAGCCTACAATAAGAAATAAAAAAGGAAAAAGTGCCTTATAGATTACCACGTCTTAAAGCAATAAGAACAATAATAGCTGGACCAGCTGTTATTACAAGAAAAAGAGATACAAGTTGTGCTAGAGTCTGTAGATTAGGCATAATTAGATAACCTCATTTATTTAATGAAATATTAAGTCTTTTGTAACACATAGGCAAATATTTACAACTACCATGATAGTTGTTATAACATACCTTTTGGTACAATTATCTTCTAACATTCATGATAATAGATTAATTCAAGAGAGGAAATTAAATTAAAGAAAAGATCAAGATAATTATGGAGTTTAGAATAAAAAAATACTTTGCTTAGAAAGACTTGTCTTTATTGAAGAAATATGATATTTCTATCATAAGACTTAGATAGGACTGCTAACTCAATGGTAGAGTACTCGGCTTTTAACCGATTTGTTCCGGGTTCGAATCCCGGGCAGTCCATTAGAAATCAGGATAAAATTCTATTTTTAACATATATTAAATATAACGATAAAATTAAAAACAAATAAAAATTTTTCATAAGTTTTCGTAAAAAAAAAGCACATGTAAAGTATTTTTTTATACCCCCAGGGGAATTCGAATCCCCGTTACCTCCGTGAAAGGGAGATGTCCTAGGCCTCTAGACGATGGGGGCTAGGTCTTTTTTTTTCTATGTAACTAAAAAGATAACTAATATTTAAATATATGTCAAGTTTTTTTGATGGAATAAAAGTATAGAGAAAGTAAGAAACTACAGTTTATACTGAAAGTGTATGAATTAAGAAAATAGATAATACAAAAAATATATGGATAATATAGTTCCCTTATTATATCTGTCTATTCTTTTGTTCTCATTGCTAACATTGAGTTTTTTCATAGGTAAGCAAATAATTGAGAGAAAAGAAATAGAAAATAATCTATCAACATTACAAAATAAAATTAGAAACAATAAGGCCAATGCAGAAGATTACTACGAAATAGGATCTATTTACTTATCAAAAAAATTATTTGATCAAGCTATATTACAATTTAGATATGCTTTACAAATGTGGAAAAATGAAGATTCTGAAGGAATATCGAATCTTTACAACACAATAGGTTTTACATATGCACAAACAGAACAATATGAATTAGCTATATATTATTATAAAGAAGCTTTAAAGAATGATGAGAATTATACTGTGGCATTAAATAATCTTGGTTATGCTTACGAAAAAGAAAAAATGATAAACGAAGCTATTACAAGTTACATACAAGCTTTAAAAACAGATCCAGATAATGAAACAGCTATATCTAGAGTACAAATATTAAAAAGAAGAATACCAAAATCGGGATGACAGGATTCGAACCTGCGACATCCTGCTCCCAAAGCAGGCGCGCTACCAAACTGCGCTACATCCCGTTAAATACATAATCTAAATTTATCATACGATTAACGATATGTCTAGAAAATTTGATTTATTTCAATTTAATAATTGATTGTATTAGACTTTCTTTACAAAACAAAATTCAGAAATTAAAATCGTGATAAAATGGTACTAAATTTAAAATGGAGTATAAAATCGTGAAGAAATGGATTTCATCATTACTACTATGTTTATTTATAATGTTACCTCTATCAGCAAATGCAGACGTCGCTGGATTAGTACCTTGTAAAAATTCTAAAGAATTCGCTAAACGCTTAGATGGTAGCGTTAAAAAACTAGAAAGCAGATTAACTAAATATGAAGCAGGGACTCCTCCTGCATTAGCTTTAGAAAAGCAGATTGAAAAAACAAAAGGTAGATTTGCACAATATGGTGAAGCAGGGTTACTTTGTGGAACTGATGGATTACCTCATTTAATTGCTGATGGAAGATGGAGCCACTCTGGAGAATTTGTAATCCCTGGAATATTATTCCTTTATATAGCTGGTTGGATTGGTTGGGTTGGTAGAAGCTACGTACTATTTGCTAGAGGAACTGAAAAACCTACAGAAAAAGAAATTATCATAGATGTGCCTGTTGCATTAAGCTTTGTAGCTACTGGTTTCGTTTGGCCTGTTGCAGCTTTTAAAGAATTTACAAGTGGAAAACTTATTGTTCCAGCTAATGAAATTACAGTATCTCCTCGATAATAAACAATAAAACAAATATAGTAATATGAATAGTGATTTCCTAAAATATCTTTCGACAGCACCTGTATTAGCAACAGTGTGGCTTTCTTTAACAGCAGGGTTAATCATTGAAGCTAATCGTTTTATTCCAGATATGCTTTACTTCCCTATGTAGTAATATAATATAAATTACTATGTTATTGAATGAATAATAACAACATGGTAATATAATTAGGTATCTGGATGTGTACATTATATTCTCTTAATCTTGCCAGGCCTGGAAGGGAGCAACAAGAGAGTAATTATATTGTTGATACAATCCAGGTATAATTTCTTTCAATACTCATTTTTCTTTTTTTTCTCGTAAAAATACTTATTATTAATATATTTATGACAAAATTAGATGGTAAATTATTAATTAGGAACTTTCTAAAAATAGAAAGTAGTAGCGGTAAAAAATATAGAGGATTATTATGACTCCATCTTTAGCAGCTTTTATTAACAGCTTACTTTTAGGATTATTCATTGTAGTTATTCCAGTTGGAACAGCTGTATTCTTAGTTAGTCAGTCCGACAGAGTGACACGTAATTAGTTAACGAAAAGAGCAGGTTCAGTGAATATGGCATTTTAACTAGTAATCAAAATATCATATTTACTCAACATGCTTTTTTTATTAACAAGGAAAATTAATGATACTATTAATATAGCTTCACAAAATAAGAGATATTAGCTATACAAGATTAAAATTGTCTTATATAGAATAAGTTAAAACGATATTCTGAGATAAAAAAAAGCATTTATATCAATACAGTAAAACATGCTAAAAAGATTTGGTTTCATAATTACAGCTACCATTTGTGCAACTTTATTCTCATCTTCAGCTTATGCATTAGATTTAGATGAAAATACAAGAAGTGTACCTCTAGATCAATCAGGTACAACTGTAGTATTAACTCCTGAACAAGTAAAACGTGGAAAAAAATTATTTAACGCTTCTTGTGGTTCTTGTCACGTAGGGGGTATTACAAAAACAAATCCTAACCTTGGTTTAGAACCAGATGCATTAAGCCTTGCAACTCCTCCACGTGATAATATTAACGCACTTGTTGATTACATGAAAAATCCAACAAGTTATGATGGATTAGAATCTATAGCAGAAGTACATCCTAGTATTAAAAGTGCTGACATATTCCCTAAAATGAGAAGTTTAAATGATGAAGATTTATTCGCTATAGGCGGACACATACTACTTCAGCCTAAACTATCAGCTGAAAAATGGGGTGGAGGAAAAATTTATTACTAACAAATGATTTAGTAAAGACTTATTAAAATATATTACTTTTTTGCATTTTGTTTCTAACACTATTTAAGTATTCAAAAGGTAAAGAAGTAATATATTATAAAAACAAACAAAAAAAAAATATTTAAGAATAAAAATGACAAAATATATAATTCTTGAAGAAAAAAAAAAATAGCGATACTTACGAATAATTACTATGTAGAAAATTTTTTGAATTTAGATTCTACCTACAATACAGGAGATATTTATTTAGGAAAAGTTGTAAGCATATTAGATAATTTAAATGTCGCATTCATTAAATTAGATGAATGGAAACAAAATGGTTTTATGGTTATTAAAGATGATTTATTTTTAAACTTAAAAAAAAATATAAATTTAGGAGAAGAAATAATTGTACAAATTACCAAAGAACAGGTTAGCAAAAAGGGTCCGACAATCAGTCAAGAAATAATAATAGAAAATGAAGAAATAAAAGCATATCTTTATAATAAAAACAACATTAACTTTGGAAAAGAGTCTGATATTAATAACAAAAGGTATTTACAAACGATTAGTAAATTAATAAAACCAAAAAAATTTGGATTAATAATAAAAAAAACAAATACATCTATAAATATTTGGAAAATCATACACACCTTGAATGAAATAGAAAACGAATTATTATTGATAAAATTAAAAATAAAAAACAATAAAGAATGCCCAAAATTAATCAGCAGCAAACAAAAAATCATAGATATTATTTTGAAACAAAGCTTACTTGAGAAAAAGACAATATTAATTGTTGAATCAAAAAAACAAGCATTAAATATTAAAAAACAATTATATTATCGAGGTTATGGAAAAAATAATTTTTTTATAGAATATTGCAATAAAAAAACATCTAAAAAATATCATTATTACATTGAAAACATTATAAAAAATGGACTTCAATCAGATATACAATTAAATACAGGTGGACATATAATAATAGAAAAAACTGAAGCATTTACATCCATAGACGTAAACTCAGGATCTTTTAACAAATTTGGTTCATCTAGGGAAACTATATTGTGGATGAATATAGCGGCAAGTAAAGAAATCATTCATCAAATAAAACTAAAAAATATTAGTGGTATCATTGTAATAGACTTTATTGATATGAGTAACCAAGATGATCAATTAGCTTTACTCGAATATTTGAATACACAGTTACAATCAAATTTTTCAGGTAGTCAAATTATACAAATCTCCGAAATAGGATTAGTAGAAATTACAAAACAAAGAGAAGGGAGAAATATCTATGATATGTTTACTAATCATTGTTTAGTATGCAATGGAATAGGAAAGATAAGAGAAGAAAAATTGTCAAATAAAATATCAAGATATCTATTGGAGTTTACTTACCTACATGGATGAATTAGAAATTGAATAATATGTTATAATCATTCTGTCTATAAAGGCGTGTAACTCAGTGGATAGAGTGTCAGATTCCGGACCTGATGGTCGTGGGTTCAATTCCCGCCATGCCTATAAAATTAATTTCTTATAAAAATATTATTATATAATTTTTATTATGGTATAAATAAATTCATAGAGATTGGGGCTGTAATGGTATCGACATTCTAGAAGGTACAATAATGTGATGCAAGCCAAGATTAGATAATTCTTGTTAAAAATATCTAAATAATAAATGCAAATAATATAGTAAGATTCTCTAATATTCATGCAATAGCATAAATATTTGAAAAAAACTAATCAATTAGCGTAAAAAATAAATTAAATAGGAATAATTAAAATTCCAAGCTGAAATTAAAGAAAAAAAAATTAATCCGTTTCAAATTTTGTATGAAACTAAGCTTGTGAATGAATATATTGTATAATCTATAGTGGACGTGGGTTCAAATCCCACCAGCTCCAAATAAAGCATCTGTGGCCGAGTGGTCGAAGGCACCGGACTCATAATCCGTTTCTTGAAAAAGACGACGCTGGTTCAAACCCAGCCGGATGCATAACATGTAAAATGAAGTAAAAAACTATTGTTACAAAACATAATGAAGTTTAAAATATTATGAATATATAGAGCTAACTTATAATAAAATAAAAATTAAGATAAATATGAAACATACTTTATCAGTATTAGTCGAAGATGAATCTGGTGTATTAACTCGAATAGCAGGTTTATTTGCTAGAAGAGGCTTTAATATAGAGAGTTTAGCTGTAGGACCTGCTGAAGAAATAGGAATTTCTCGTATAACAATGGTAGTTCCATCAGATGAGAGGACAATAGAACAATTAACAAAACAACTTTATAAATTAGTCAACATATTAAAAGTAGAAGATATTACGAATCTACCATGTATAGAAAGAGAATTAATGTTGATTAAAATAAAAACTAAGCTAACTCAAAGATCTGAAATTCTTGAAATAGCAGAAGTATTTAGAGCACATATAGTTGATTTATCAGAAGATTGTATAGTAATTGAAGTAACTGGTGATCCTGGTAAAACAGCTGCAATACAACAATTACTATCAAAATTTGAAATAGAAGAGATAGCACGTACAGGAAAAATCTCTTTAATCAGAGGATCAAAAATAAGTACTCATTATCTTAAATCTGTATAAAAAAATGGGGATGGAGGGACTTGAACCCTCACGACCGTAAAGTCAACAGATTTTAAGTCTGTTGTGTCTACCATTCCACCACACCCCCAAGATAATAAGATTATTAGGCGGCACCCAGATTTGAACTGGGGATGAAGGATTTGCAATCCCTTGCCTTACCACTTGGCTATGCCGCCAATTATGTATCTTACTAATATAGTAATATAATTTTTTATTATCGTACATAAGTAGGAAATGTTTTTCAATAAAAATCATTTTCCTAATAATTAATTCTTTTAATTATCAGGAAAATGATTTTTATACTTTAAAAAGACGGCTCTTTAAAATGTCTTGTGCTTGAATAGTAACTAAATCTGCCTTAGTTAATACCTTATCACCAGCGGCGAACATTCTATTAGCTTGTCTCATTCTTGCTCTATCTATAGCATTCCTAACACTTCTAGCATTAGCAAAATGAGGTTGAGTCATTCTTAATTTAATATAATCTAATAAAACTTTCTCTGATTCTTTAGTTAAACAATATTGCTGTTCTTCAAGCATTATTTTACCAATAATCAATAACTCTTCAGGAGTATAATCAGGGAAATTTACATGATTTGCAACTCTAGAAGATAATCCTGGATTTGACTCATAAAAGCGATCCATCCTCTCTTTATAACCTGCAAATATAATAACAAGATCGTCACGTTGATTTTCCATTACTTGAAGTAATATTTCTATGGCTTCTGCACCATAATCTCTTTCATTATCAGGTTTATAAAGATAATAGGCCTCATCAATGAAAAGAACTCCACCCATCGCACGCTTTAAAACTTCTTTTGTTTTAGGAGCTGTATGACCAATATATTGACCAACTAAATCATCGCGAGTAACTGTGATTAAATGTCCTTTTCTTATATATCCCAGTCTGAATAAAATATCTGCCATTTTCAAGGCAACAGCTGTTTTACCTGTGCCAGGACTTCCAGTGAATGACATATGTAAATTAGGATTTGCAGAAGTTAGGCCTAAAAGTTTTCTCAGCCTATGAACCAATAATAAAGCTGCAATCTCTTTTATTCTATCTTTTACAGGCTTTAAACCAACTAAATCTCGTTCAAGTTCATCTAGTACTTCTTGAATTTGCCTATTTTTGTATTCTTCTTGTAAATTAACAAGATTATTATCTTGTGATGTAAATGAATTCATATTTCATGATTATATATAAAAAATATAAAAAAAAGATAACTTAAACACATGGAGTTATTATCACATATTGTTCAAGTTATCTATAAATTCTAATTAGTAACGCTCACCCTCTGGACGAGTGCTGGCATAACTTTGGATAGTGTATCTAATAGTTCTTGACTTCTCTTCTTGACGTTGTAGTTGGAAACCAGGCTCGTTAGAAGTGGGTCTTTGAACGATAAAAGAAAGACAACAGCTTTCAACACCACGTGAGTTATCGAAACCGTTAACTTTTACGTAGAAAGATGGCTTAGCTTTACGGCATGAGTTAATCTCAAACATAACAGCTGCTGGATCCTTAACACCGAATAAAGGAAGACCCCAAAGATCCCAGTAAGCGTTACGAGGGTGTGGATCATCAGTAAATTCTACGTTAAGTGCCCAACCTTTACTGATAGCATATTGAATTTGCTTAACGATTTGCTCGTCAGTTAAGTCTGGAAGGAAAGAAAATGCGCCTTGTGTTAATCTCATGGAAAATACTCCTTTAGGTTTTGTTATATAGGTTATATAGAAATGACACTAGAAATAACCAGTGTCATTTATCTATAGAATATCTATGGAAAGAAATAAGAGAAAAACCTCTTATTTCTTTAATATACTATCTGTTAGAAGTAGCTGTCTCAACGAAGTCAGCTGTATCTGTAGAAGCATAGTTAAATGTAATATCCTTCCATAGGTCTAGAGCAGTTTGAAGAGGACCACAGCTCTTAGCTGCAGTTCTTAAAATGTCTGGACCTTGAGATAGATAATCACGACCTTCGTTACGAGCTACAACCATACTTTCTAGAGCTACACGGTTAGCTGTAGCACCGGCTTGAATACCATCAGGGTGACCAATAGTACCACCACCGAATTGAAGTACAACGTCATCACCTAGGTAGTGAATTAGTTGGTGCATTTGACCACAGTGGATACCACCTGAAGCTACTGGTAAACACTTGTTAAGAGCTGCCCAATCTTGAGCGAAGAACAGACCTTGAGCTAATGTAATATCTGATTGAGTAGCTAAAAGAGTCGTATAGAAGCCTTTAACCATTAGAGGGTCACCTTCTAGTTTACCTACAACAGTACCAGCGTGAATATGGTCAACACCAGCCATACGCATCCACTTACAGATTACACGGAAGTTCATACCGTGAGTCTTTTGACGAGCATAAGTAGAGTTACCTGCACGGTGTAAGTGAAGAATCATACTGTTTGCACGAGACCACTTAGCAATACTTTGGATAGCTGTATAACCCATTACAAGGTCGATCATGATGATCACAGATCCTAGTTCCTTACCGAATTCAGCACGCTCATAAACATCTTCCATAGTACCTGCAGTAACGTTAAAGTAATGACCTTTAATTTCACCAGTAGCAGCAGATGCACGGTTAACACCTTCCATACCGAATAAGAAACGCTCTCTCCATCTCATGAATGGTTGTGAGTTAATGTTTTCGTCATCCTTAAGGAAATCTAAACCACCTTTAAGACCTTCGTAAACCACACGACCATAGTTCTTACCAGAAAGACCTAATTTAGGCTTAACAGTAGCACCAAGTAGAGGACGACCGAATTTATCTAGTCTTTCACGTTCAACGATTACACCTGTAGCAGGACCTTGATAAGTCTTAAGGTATGCAACCGGCATACGCATATCTTCTAAACGTAAAGCATTAACGGCTTTGAAACCAAATACGTTACCAATAATAGAAGCTGTTAGGTTAGAAAGAGATCCTTCTTCGAATAAATCTAACTCATAAGCGATATAAGCGAAATATTGGTCAGAAGCACCTGGAACAGGGTCAACTCTGTAAGCTTTAGCTCTGTAAAGGTCACAAGCTGTTAGAAGGTCTGTCCATACAACTGTCCATGTAGCTGTAGAAGATTCACCAGCAATAGCAGCAGCACACTCTACAGGGTCCACACCTTTTTGAGGTGTCATACGGAACATAGCTAGTACGTCTGTATCTTTGATAACATAGTCAGCATCCCAATAACCCATTTTAGCGTAAGGGATAACACCTGATTCGTAACGTTCGTTCTTGATTCGAGTCCGTGATTCTACGGATTGAGACATAAACTCCTCCTTTGACGTGTATTTTGAATGATAAAATTGGCCTGTGTTAGATAACAAACATAAACATTTAGTTTGACTACTATAACACTATTGGCAGTTAATTATTAATGTTTTAACTCATTAACGTATACCTTGTAATTAATATTATCAGGAAATATAAGCTAAGTGGTAATATCTTTTTTATCAGATTGATAACTTATTCTTATATATAATAATTATGATATTGAAATAAAAAAATAAAAATAATTAAAAAAAATAGTCAAATTATAATATCAAAAGCAAAGATCATATTTAG
>Ga0208718_1000023_pt1 | contig 48015 bp, 53 predicted proteins | sample LakMenE29Apr09ns_FD_150743 | JGI IMG/M metagenome (GOLD analysis project Ga0208718, IMG submission 150743) | Freshwater microbial communities from Lake Mendota, WI - 29APR2009 deep hole epilimnion ns (SPAdes) | ecosystem: Environmental > Aquatic > Freshwater > Lake > Epilimnion/Euphotic zone ...
CAGCTTATTGTCTAAGAGAAGACAAGGAACGTTATCTAAATATGGGTTTTGATGATTACATACCAAAACCAATAACTTTAAACGAATTAAAAAGATGTTTAGATAAATTTATAGAAACATTACTTTACAACTAAAATTTATTTTTACTAAGTTTAGTCGGAATCGTCAGGCAATTCTAGTTCTCTACATTTTTGATTTTTATATTCAATATCTGCTTTACTATACTGTATTTTTTCTGTTTTTTGAAGATAATCAATAATTTCTTGACAATCACATATATCAGAAGCTTTTTTACATTCTTTTGTAAGCTTGAAAATATCTACATTATATTTTTCTACAAGTAATTTTACTATGTCAAAAAATCCAAACTTAGATGCATATATAAGTGCTGTGTAGCCGTTTTTATTAGAAACATTATGATTTCTTGCAGCCTGATATTTTAATATATTATAAATTAAAATTTTATTTTTAGATTTTAACGCTTTCATTAAAAGTGTGTCACCATTGTCAAAAATATGGTCTATATCCCCATTAGTTTCAGGATACCTGTTTAGCAAAACTTTTTTAATTTTAGTTAATTCATTAATCAACATTTATTAATTTTTTGATGAGTTTATATTTCAATTTTTTAAGCGTCATAATATCAAACTAATATAGTTGTAACATTCTTACATCAAAAGGAATATGAATGATGAGTGGAATCATAAAGTTGAAGTAAGAAGAAGCAACTAAAATTTATTTTTACAATTAAAATTTATTCATATATGATTTTTGGTTCTGAAAAACTATCCAAATCATATTCTATAATAAACCAATCCTTAACTTCGTATGACTTTATTAAATCTTGCAAATTTTCTAATCATAAATCTTGAGTACTAAACACATTTCCATATTTAGACTTAACTGTTCCGTAACCACTCCCTGTACCAAAAAAATATTCAAAATAGCCTTGGTAAATTTTCATAAATTACTTATTAAAATATAATGTATTTAAATTTTAAATAGAATAAAGTTACAATGCAATAGAATGCAATAATTTACTTATCGATTCTTCGTATGTTGTAATATTATTATCAGGGTCATTTTTTATAACAAGGTCATAATAATCATTTGGAATATCATCTAAATCACATTCTGATGGATGTGATCTTAATGATTGTAAAGTAGTTTCATTTCCATTCGATTCTTGGGTTAAACGATTTAGGTTTCTTGTTGGTGCATCTATTTTTATAACTATTCCACCAAAACTCTTTATATAATCTAATTCGTTTCTAAATCTAACATCTGTACAGATAAATATATCTACTCCTCTAGATTTGTACACGGAAATCCAATTATCAAAATATTTTATCCAAATATCTTTTCCAAGTACGTTTCTACCATTTTCAGTTCCCTCCATTTGTAATAAACGCCTTGTCTGATTTGTTTTTGATACGTATACATCTTCAAATTTTATATTTTGTTTTGTCATAACATTTACTTTGATTTGATCAGCAAATGAAACTTGTAAAAAGTTTTTTCTGTTATTTTTTAATAAAGGAATAATTGCATTGTTGCAAATGTAGTCCTTACCACATCCCATTTTACCAGCTATACCAATAATCATTTATAGTATTATATGATGACTTGTAAAATATAAAATAAATTCATTTTTTAGATTCATTTTATATTTTCATTTTCATTTTATATTTAAATCTTTACCTCGAAAATTTCAAAATCAAATGGTATCTGGTCCATATAAGAATCTTCATAAATATAACGAGATAAGTCTTCTTCTGACATCTCAAATAAATTCATATTTTCTATTCCAAAATCGTTATTGTATTTTAACTTTATTTCATTTAAACGAATCTCAGCTTTCTCATTTGATTCAAAATGTTCTACAATAACTTCAGCATATGGATATTTATAATCAGGATAAGCAATAATTACTTTTAAACAAAACATCTTTATTAATAATCATAGTATATTTTTTTCAATTTTATACATTTTTATCGTCTGTTTTAGATTTTAATAGAATCAAGACAATCTTCTAAAAGATCTCTTGTAATATTTATTTCCGATTCAATCTTATTAATACTTTGTTTTGTATCATTTGTATAAAAATATCTTTCAGCTTGACGAACAAGTTTATACGTATGATCTAATAAAACAGAACATGATGTAATATATTTAACCATTTTAATATATTTTTCATATAATAAAGTATATTTATGATTAGGTACAGATGTCTGTAAAAGTCTTTCGTATTTATTTTTCATATCATTCATACTTTCTATAATCACATTTTCACTGTAATCAGTTTTTAAAGTTGCGTGCTCTGAAACCAACGCGTCATATTTCTTTTTTAATTCTTCTCTATCTAATTTTATTGTGGAGTATTCTATTTGAAGATTATCATAATCATCCTTAATTTTTTTATAATCAGATTGCATTAATAACTAATATTTAGAAATTAAAAACGTAATTTTACCTCTACAAGTAAAAATATTACCAATAACTTTCTCCATAATCAATGAAAATTTCGTGATGAGGTTTGATTGTTCGTGATGCAATTGCATAAACCTTTCCCTTTTTTACATCAAAATAAGCATTGTTTCGAAATTTAGAATTATGAGCATCATTAATATTTCTAATAATAGTACTTCTAATATCTAAACCATCCCAACATTTTGTTTTACTACCTTCTCCTTCATCGCAAAAAATATAACTCCAACAATGGTCATCTTTGCACCTTTTTTCTAATTTACCTAAACTTACCTTATTCCATGGATGACTGTATACACCGATAACATCACCAGTTTTAAATCCATATGGTCCAACATATAATCCATTACCGGCGGCTTTAATATTAGATTTTGAAATATATAGATTTTCGATAAGCATAGTATGAAGTTCACAATATTGAGGATACAAACCTAATTTAAGGGCGCATCGTTTTTCAGTGCTTGGGTCTATATAAGTACACCTTGAATGCTTGTCAGGTTTTGTTTTTGCTAATTTATTAAAATCTTTGTTTTCCGGAGATGGGATTTTAGGTCTAGATGAGCGTTTAAATTTACCTTCTGCAAACTTTTTTTCTGGACTTTTGAATAATTTCATTTATAATATAACAAATGAAAAAAAATACATTTAATATACTACTCAAATTATTTTTTTATAATGTTAATATAAGTTATGTACGTATTATTGGTAATAATCCTTTTATACTTATTTTTATTCGCTCAACCCATTAAATTAACTGTTGAAAAGTTTGTAAATACAAACGATCCAAAATTTACATTAGATTACAATGACGATGGATACGATTTAAAATACACCGGTAAAAAAACATTAAATGATGAAATAGTCTCAAAATTAGTTGTATCAGGTCTTGATCCTAACAAACAAAAATATTTACAATTCCTTGGCAATATTAATGATAAATTTAAAGAGTATATACCCAAGACTGGAACTTTTCGAGGTTCTTGTGATGATAAAGTTAATCAATCAATACAAAAACGCATACTTGCTGAAGTATTTGAAAAACAAGACTCTGATAAAACGAAAGGATTATATAAAAGAGAAAAATCAAAAATAGATTCGAGTAAATCATATGATTGCGTGGGTATATCCAGTAATTTATGCGAAACACCAAACCCTTATTTTTATTTATCGGAATCCACACATTTTCCACCACCATGGACTATAGCTACATATAAAAACGTGGATTATCCTAAAGTTACAAATCTTAAATGTTTTAATAAAAATTTGGATTGTTGTAGATCATCACTTAATTAACTATGTCACAATTTCAAATGGAGAAATTGAATTTTATTTGAAACTTCATCAAGTGTCAAAAATGGGTGGAAGTTGCAATAATTGCCAACATCGCTGTTGTATTAATGGAGATTCAGGAGTTGTTATTTGTGGCGAATGCGAAGTATGTGGAGTATATATGCAATTATGTTCAAATGACTTGACAGAAGAAGAACTTGATGAAAGATGCAATGGAGAAGCGTGTGGATGCGGAGATAATTTAGAAGCGTGGTTTTGTGACGACTGCAAGTAACATGTCGCTTTTTTACTTAACGACCTTGTAATAAATATAAAAAAATATGTACATTTTTTTTATATTATATTAATATATATAATGGATAATACGTTGTTATTCTTGATTGTTGTATTCGTCTTTATGTTTTTATTATCAAAACGTGAAAATCTTGAAAACATAAAAGATGTAAAAAATTTTGTTATGTGTAAAGATTGTAAAGCTTGGAATCATGTGGATGTACGTTCAAAATGTGAAAAACAATGTAAACTAAAATTTGCAGATCGGAATCCTGAATTTACAGGAGAATGGACCAGATTAGAAAATTCAGACGTGTCTTGCGAATGCGCATTTAAAGGAAAATTTAAAAAAGAATATGTAGGTTGTCCCGTTGGATCTCAATTAAATGATAAATCTTGTTTTATTTGGAATCAAAACGAAGCAAAAGGTTCTTGTCCATCAATCTGTAATAAATTTTTGCCAGATGTTCAACCAAAGTGGACAGGAAATTGGAAATCTACTAGTGTAGATAGTTCTGCTTGTGAATGCGAATATTATGGATAATTACGAAATTTCTTCATAACTAGGTGGAGACACAGTTACGTCAGTTACGTTAGATACGTTAGATACATTAGATACATTAGATATAGAACCTTTTGAAAAGTTTAAAACTAATCCTGTTACCATAAGAATAATACCTAATACTATTCCTGTTATTCCTCCTCCATAATTTACACTAGTACTTGCTGGTTTATTTTTACATTCGTTTTTCCCATAACTTTTTGCTAGATACCAATGTCCAATAAGAAATACGATTATACCAGCAATAATAGTTGAAGTTCCACCAATTGACATTTATATAATATATTTATATTATATATTTATTTATTTATTAATGTTTATATATTTATTACTGTTTTGTATTTATTTAGACTAAAGTTCTACCCATTCGAGATCTAAAATAATCCATATATGTATTTTTAAACAAAACTAAATCATAATGATTAGATATATCTAGTTCTTTCATAAATTTTCTAGATGATCCAGAATCTGACATATTTTTCAGGCGATTACCAAATGATCTTCTGAACATTTCAGTATTTCTATTATCGGTAGTGTTTACGTAATAGTAAAATGTATATAATTCTCTTGCCATTATCGTATTAAAATTACAAATTAAAATTAAAAATTTAAATCAAACTAATAATAACTTATTTATCACAATTCATTGTCGTCGTGTAATATAAAATCACATTCCTTATTTTTTAAAAGACGTGTGTATAAACAGCGCGTATCTTTAGTTAGAAAATGTATTTTTGTATCTAAAAATTCCCAATTTTCATATATTTCTGTCATTTTAAGATATTTGCAAGTTTCTTGCATAGTTATTTGCAAGTTTAATAATTTTCTAGAAAAAAATGATAATTTTAGTAAACCCATTCGAAATCTAAGTTTTGCAAGTGTATTACTTATATACGCTGTAATTTGTTTTATAGGAGTTAAATAATCTAATATTTCTAATAATTCATAGTTTTTAACGAAAGTTCTACAAAAAGGACAAGATACGTGAAATATATTAATATCATCTAAACCTCGTGTTTTTTTCCACGTTGTATATTTAGTTCTGATATATTTTATAAAACAACCAGTATGAAAATTATGTTGACATTTTAATGTTAATGTACTGTTTAGTATTGTATTTATATAGTTTTCACATGATATAATGTCATCTTTATCGAAATTTATGCAATCTTTATTTTTTGGCGAAAAAATTTCAAAGCAAAAAATACATTCGTCTTGTTCATACATTATTTAGATAATCTAAATTTTATTAAAAACAATTCATTTTTTTACAAAATTTCACCCATTATTTCTTTATGTTTATTTTTTATATATTTAATTAATCTACTATATGCTGTAAAAATAGATAAATAATCTGGTGTTTTTTTACTACAAATACTGCACTTATTTGTAAAATTATTTGAATTTGTTGTTGTAAAATTATTTGAATTTGTTGTAAAATTATTTGAATTTGTTGTAAAATTATTTGAATTTGTTGTAAAATTATTTGAATTTGTTGTAAAATTATTTGAATTTGTTGTAAAATTATTTGAATTTGTTATGTAGTTAAATTTGCAGTATTTCATAAAACAATTTAAATGGAATACGTGGTTACAAGATAATATGATAATCATATTATTTAGAAAACACTCATTGTTTTTGTTATTAATAATGTCGTTATAACAAAAACAACAAGTTGGGTGTTTATATATGTGTTTTTCCATTAATTCGTTTATCCATACTGAATTGTCATTATGTAAAATAATATATAATTCGGTTAAATATGGAGGATGAATTATAGAAATAATATCATCATTGCAACGTAATCCTATCATATAATTCTAAATCTTACAATTAGTTGATACGTTGATACGTTGATACGTTGATATGTTGACAGGTGTTGTCAGGTGGTATGTTGTCAGGTGAGGTATGTTGTCAGGTGAGGTATGTTGTCAGATGACTAATTTCTTAAACTATATTTTTAGATTCATTTTTTATTTAATGGAATTTCTAAATTCATCCGGATCGGTCGATTTAGAATTCTAAAGGGATCGGTCGATTTGAAATTCTAAAGGGATCGGTCGATTTGAAATTCTAAAGGGATCGGTCGATTTGAAATTCTAAAGGGATCGGTCGATTTGAAATTCTAAAGGGATCGAAATCGATCCCCCTATTTTTGTAAATATCCATTCGGTAAAATATCGTAATTATGTGAACACTCTCCCTTATTATTCGGATAAACATCCATGATTTTTTTATCAAATCCGTAAGATTGTGCTAAAGAATCATCTTCTGGTTTATATTTACATTCAGAACATTTTGTTACTGGTTTAGTCATTCCTTTTAACTCATTTTCGATATCAACGTTCATTTTTGGAACACCAGAGGGAATATAAGTTAAAAATGGTGCAGTGTAATTATTACATTCGTTTTTATTAACAAATCTTGAATTATCAACTACATAATCAAATATACTCTTATTACTTTTGGCATATTGTTTCATAAAACACGCATCGTATTTATTTTTTGTAAAACTCATTATATTAATATTACATATAATAATTTTCTATAATTGTTTGCAAATAGTGTATTAAATAACAATATTATTTAACTTGTAATCGTAATAATCCAATGGTCGTCTATTATAAATACGATCACATATATAGTTTTCACTAAATGTATTTTTAGAACATATAGCCAATACACACCGTTTATATTCCGAAATCCAATTGTGAAATCCATTCTGTTTAATGTGATCCATCCACTTTAATAAAAACTGTTTTTGTTTACAAGAAATGTCATTTAATCTATCTTGTACATATAATAAAACCCAAAAACCACAATTCATTGTTGCACCAACTTCGTGTATTTCCATAAATTGAGGTCCATTATGGTTTGCATGTATATAACGGTATTTATTATCACGAAAAGCCATTTTTAATAATTTATTTAAATCTTTGTCATAACTGGAATCAGATGGTTCAAAACGCTCAGCAATATTACGTATATTATCAACTATCAATATATTATAATGAGAACTATACTCGTCAATTATAAAAATTGGCAATATACGTAAATGATGAACCATATTATTACTTTTTCTAGAAAATGTACATCTTGGTACATGTAAAGATCCATGTGATTTAATATAAACAACAAATGAAGAGTAGTCTATATAATCTCTGAAATATGTGTGTAAAAAATAATAAAGCTCACCTACACTTAATGGTCTGAATTTATTAAAATGATCTGTGTAATTTATAAATTTGACATTTTCTGAATTATTTAAAGAATTAACATTTACAGAATTATTTACAGAATTATCATTTTCTGAATTATTTACAGAATTCATATCTTAAATTATCATATATTTTTAAATTGTTATTATAAATGGAAGATTTATGGTGAACAGAATTGTCAATTAAAAAATTACCACCGTAAATTAAAACGTGATTTTTGAATATTGTGAAAATAAAATATTTTATTATAATATATAATGGCATCAAATTATACTAACCCTATTAATATATTAGATTCTAACAATGCAACAGGCCTTGGGACAGGTGGGTCTCTAAATGTAGAAGGAGGAGCGTCAATAAAACAAGATACATTTATTGGTGGTAATGTTTCTATTTCAGGTACAACTACTTCATTTTCTGACAATATTTTACTAATAAATAAAAACCCTACTCAGTCTACAGATACAGGTATAATTTTTCAACGTTATACTAGCGATATACAAAACAATGATAATTATGCCGGTATTATATATTCTGAACAAAATGATGCATTTAATTTAGGATATCTAGTATCTGATGCTGATCGTAATTATGTTTCAATAGGGAATCTTGTTTCTCTTAATACAAAAGAAATCACTACAGGTAATATCAATTTTACAGGTAATTTATATAAAAATGGTACACTTTACAATCCAGGTAGTCAATGGACTACTACTAATTCTGATATATCTTACACATCAGGTAATGTAATCACTAGTAATCTTATTACTACAAATATATCTGGGTCAAATTTACGTTTGTCTGGAGATTTATATGTAGGTGGTACGTTATCAACAGTTAATGTTACAACAACAAATGTAGTTGATATAAATATATCAACAGGTACTATTACTGTATCTGGATTATCTAATTTTGCAAATGCAACAGCTACTAATATTTCTTCAAGTACACTAAATAATTCTGGATTACTTTCTACTTTAAATATAATAAGTTCAAATACAACTTTGGGTTCGTTAAATGCTACAAATAGTACAATTACGAATGTTGTTGCGACAACTTTGACATCTGGTAATATTTATTTTACTGGAAATTTATATAAAAATGGTGTTTTATTTGCAGGAACTTCACAATGGAGTAATGGTGCAGGAACAATACATTATACAAGTGGAAATGTAGGTATTGGTAGAATTAATCCAGAGTATACGTTAGATGTAACTGGAAATGCTAGAGTTACAGCGACATCTGTAAATACAGTTACTGGAGGTGTTACATTAATAACTCTTGAAAGACCAGGTGTTTCTGGTACGACATACCCAAGTTATGTAGACTTTAATGTGCATAGATATAGTCAAGTGAGCTCAGATGCATGGACACAATTAGATTTAAATTTATCAAATGGACAAAGCGTAGGAAGAACAAATGTAATGACGCTCCGTGGAAATGGAAACGTTGGTATAGGAACAACTGCTCCAGGGTACAAATTAGATGTTGTGGGTTCTGCTAACTTTACTGCTAATTTACTTGCAACAAATATAAGTGGAGGAAATATAAGTGCAGGAAATTTAAACGCAAATTTGGTCAACTCAGCTAAAATGAATGTATCACATACAAGTAATAATCTAATTACAGGAGGTATTGCATTGTTGACTCTTAATAGACCAGGTGCTGTAAACCAGGCATATGATAGTTCTGTAGACTTCAATATACATAGATATAGTAATGTTAATTATGCTGCATTTACACAATTAGATATAAATTTAACAAATGGACTTTCGTCGGATAGAACAAATGTAATGACGCTCCGGGGAAATGGAAACGTTGGTATAGGTACAACTGCTCCAGCTTATCAATTACATTTATCAAGTGACAGTGCTGCAAAACCAAGTACTAATACGTGGACTATAAGTTCTGATAGTAGATTGAAAACAAATATTACTATGGCCAATTTGGATATTTGTTACGATAATGTAAAGAATATTCCATTAAAAAGATATACGTGGCGAGATGACATCTACACAACTGACCAAGTACATGACCGTTCTAAATTAGGTTGGATTGCACAAGATGTAGAAACATTTATACCAAAGGCTGTAGAACAAATGGAAATGCACGGATATTCTGATTGTAGAACGTTGAATTCTGATCAAATTATAGCGAGTTTATATGGATCTGTCCAAAAATTAATACAAGATTTTGAAAATGAAACGACACAACATAATGCAACTAAACAAGCATTAGATAATTTAAAGACAGAATTGCAAAATAAATTTCCTGGTGAATTTAATTAACTTAAGTTATCACTTTATTTTTTAAATTATAATATATTTTTAAATTGTTATTATATATAAATGGAAAGTTTAGGGTCGTCTGAATTGTCAATTAAAAATTTACCACCAGAATTAAATTTAGAAAATGTATTAAATTTAGAACTCCAAGATATGTTAAATTTATGCTCCACAAATTCTAAATTTCGGGAAATTTGTAAGAAATATGAAGAACTAATTTACAATAATTTATTAAAGCGTGATTTTGGATTTTATAACGAAAAGATTGGGTCAAAAATTGTATACAAGTTATTATACGAAATATCAAAATGGGATAGGAATTTAACTCCATTTAATATATATAAACCAATACAAGAATACGATTACAAAGGTTTGCAACATTTAGTTGATCTAGGATTTTTAAATAAAACACGATATGTTAACACAACCCCATTAGAATATGTTATAATTAATTACAATAAAATACCTAATGAAAAACAAGGAGTTGCCAATAAAATAATAGATTTGATTGTAAAAATTACAATCAGCAGTGATAATATAACTCCTATTGAGTTAAAAAGTTATATTTTATCTAAAATGCTGTCAAGTAAATACAAGCGTCAAATAATTGACGTTTGTAAGCATATTATAAACACTAAATATTTTTTAGAAATAATATCATCAGAATATTATAACCCAAAATTACATGATGTAATGGAATATATGAAATCACTAGTAAAATCTGATTTGCAAAAATACATATACCCAATATCTACCACTATACTACAATCAATTGAAAATAATGACATCCAAACACTTAATGAATTATTAATGAATAAAAAGTATACAAATGACGAATTAAACTCGAGTTTACTTTTAGTAATTGGATCAAATAACATAGATTTAATTAATTTATTGTTAAACAATGGTGGTGATATAAACCACAATAAAGGTTATCCATTAAAATATGCAATAGATAGTGTAAAAGTAAATGCTAAAACAATTGAACACTTGATAAATCGAGGTGCTAATGTAATGGTTGGAAAAAACAGTATACTTAAACTAGCTATAAAAAGACGGAGATATGATATTATGAAACTCCTATTAGAAAAAACACCAAGTGATAAAATACTACCAGATATAGCCCGTGAATTATTTAAAATATTTAGACTTAAAGTACGTCTAGATTTAGAAAGACTTCTTGAATCTAAAGGATTCACGAACCCTTATCCACATATTGAAGCTGATTCTGATTACGAATATAGATAAAAATACCTTATATATTAATTGTATTTAAATAATCAATTAATGATGTATCTTTGATTGTTGAATCGCACATAATTTTTCCTATTCGAGTTATTGAGCCAGTAATATATTTAAAAACTTGTGATTTCTTATCAATTTCTAAAAATAAAGTTATATTTCCTTCTGGGTTTTCTTTCCAAAATATATAGTCATAATAATTTACAGATGAAAAAATACAATATATAGGTTTATTTTTTTCCATTAGTTTTTCAACAAACAAATTATTACTAGATAAACCACGTTCTAAAACTTTTTTATAATCAATATAATTAACAACACTATTTAATGGATTTCCCATAATACATATTTTATTAATATATATTATATTTTTGAAAAATACGAATTACAGCTTTTTCTTTCATTTTAGCTTCAAGATCTAAATTAATTTTATGCGTTTGAATCGTATGTAAAAGTGCTTCTGGTAAAACTTCAACGTAATCAGAATGTGCTCTTCGAACTGTAATAGAATCGTTTACAGTAACTCCTCGTCTTGATTCTGACAAATGGAAAAGTGGTGTAATATTTCTATTTTCCCATATTTGTAAAACTTGATTTGTAATATGAATTAATTCAGTTGTTGTTTTTATAGTACCTGGATTGATATTATGATGATGATAATCAATGACAATTGGTACTTGTAATTCTTGTGAAACTGGTAATAAATCTTCAATAGAATAAGCCATTTCGCAATTTTCAAGAACTAAACGATTTTTAGAACTTTCAGACAACATTTTGAAATTATCTTTAAATCTAGACAAGGCTATGTCTTTACCATCATGTTTAGAACCACCGTGTATAACAATAACACTATCGTTATCACATCCCATCATATCCAAAATTTTAGAATGAATATCAATATCGATAATACTTTTATCTACAACATCTGGTCGATGTGATGTTAATTGATTGTATTGTCCAGGATGAAAAGTTAATGTTTGACGATAATGTTTTGCTAGAATACCTAAATTATATAATTTTGTACGAAATTGTTCAAAATCGTATTGTTTAAAGTAATCTGGATGACTAGCAAATGGGAACATTTCACTAGACATCCTGTATAAAAATATGTTGTTACGTGCATTCCATCTGAAAATAGCAGGTAAATCATCAATGTTTTGATGTGCCAAATTATATATATAATCAATTCCATTTTGATGTACAGTTTCTAAGCGACAAGTACGTGATGTAAATATACCAAGATCTCTTAATCTTGTATTGATACAACAATAACCCATATTAAGATTTTTTAGCGAATCTGAAGAAGACATTTGATTTTTAATAAAAGTATTTTTTATTCAATTTTTAAAAATTGAATAAATACGTGGTTTGGTATATATAATAAAGGGCTTTGCAATGAAACTAAAGATCTTTTTACTATCATTTCTGTTTAAAAAATGTTTGGCATATTATCAAATTACTCATAGGTTTTTAGGAGAAAGTTTAGCAGATAATATAAAAACTACACAATTAGATAATGTAATTAGTAATATAGAAAATTTAATTCCTTTATCACAATTTGGAGTTCAAAGTACATGGGCTGATCGAGTCAAGCGGAAAAGTGAATATTTATGGTCTGCACCATTGCATTACATTGATATAAATGAATGTGGTTTAAATAATAAACTTGATTTGGATAAATATTGTAATAACAATTGTATTTATACAGTAATATTGAATATGACAAATTCGTTAAGAGATACACACTTTACAGATTTTAAATCATCAACGGAAGATCTTAAATTCTTATTGCATTTTTTACAAGATTTACATCAACCTCTTCATTTGAATGGGTGGTCTAGAGGAGGTAATTCTTGGAAAATAAAATTAAAAAGGGGTGATCGTATTATAAACACAAACTTTCATACTTTGTGGGATAGTTATATTCCAGAGTTTTACATTAAGACATACGAGCCAATTGCATTTAGTGAATCTTCAACTATTGAATTTAGTGGTATATTAGAATATCAGAGTTATTTAAAAAATTATATCGAAATGCTTTCAAATATATCGTGTAACATAACAATGACACAACAACACGAAATAGATTTTGATCAGTATTTTACACAACACTTGGGTATAATACAGATGATGTTTGGGTTATATATGAAAACTTCAATGAATACATTATTATTCATTTTCAATTAAACTATCTTAACACGAGGTGTGTTAATTCACTTGGTAATTTTTTTGTGTTTATAGATTTATCTAAATTATAACTTTCAATAATTTTTCCTTTAGATTTTTTATTATAAAAATCCCATATACTTTCTATTATATGAATAAAATTTTTATCGTTGCCTAAATCATTTATAATGTTTCTTATAGTTAGTTTAAAACTAGCCGGACTTGTTGAAAAATCTAATGTAGATTGAAACAAACGCATAATATCAAAATTTCTATAGATTTTCTTATTTTTTCCTTTGTATTTTTTTCGAACAATCCAACTTTGCAAACTATCAGGAATCCAAGCGTGACCAAAATCATTTATATAAAATATATATCCGTAATTAGGTACATAATAATTTTTACCATTTATTTTATATCTCCATACACCTCCTGGTTTTACACGTTTTACAAGAATATTATCAGAATGTAAATCAAGATGTGTTAAATTAAAATATGATTGTAAACAATAAATAGCTGTTGTAATTTGAAAATAAGCATTATACCATGTATCAATATCGTGTTTATTCCTTACCCACTGTGAAAATGTTTCAGAACCACTAATCAACTCGTTGTAATATTTACTTGAATACAGATATTGATCAGTGCAAGCTCCTTCTTCACGTTTTTTAAATGTAGATTTATAATGTAGTATAAAATGAGGTGATATTTTTTGTAATACAAGTTCATTTGTCATTCTCATAACAGCAAGTTCTATAAAATTTTCATATTTTAAAGCATTGTGACTAAAGGGTTTTTTTAAAAACCGAACTTGACGATTTTCAAGATACATTTTTTTTACTGCTACACAAGTTTGTTTATCACAATAACTATAAACTGTACCCTGAAACCCCTTACCTAATAATTTATCTTTTACAATTTGTAAGGCCCCTCTACCAGTTTTATTTAATCCTTCGGTAATCTTTTTATATAAACGTTTTCTAGTTTGTATATTATATTCCATTACTAATACTATATAAATTAATACTATATAAATTAATACTATATAAATTAATGTAAATTTTTATAACATTAATTTACTTTTTGTTTATTTAATTGTTTATTTAAGTTATTTTTTACCAGTCTTTATTTTTTTAACAACAGATTGGCGTTTTCTAGATCCCATAACAATTTCAGTAAAGCGTTTAAGGTCCTTGTCTTTACGTAATCGTAAAACAAATGCTAATATAGCATCTAATTTTGGTTTACCTAATTTTGTAAAGTTGTATCGTTTTGCAACATTTGCAATATTAGAACGTTGTTTACTAGAAAACTTTTCTAGACCACAAGAAGTAGAAACTTTTCTAATAAAATCTTGCCCTAATGCTTGTGCTAAATTTTTTGCAAAAGATGTTTTCCATGGCATAATTTGATAATAAATGTTGTAGTCCTTGCAGCAACTAATAATATCAGTAACACTTTGATCACCTGTTATTAAAACATCTGGTAAACAATTTTTAAATAATCCAGTATATTTATCATATGGTAAAGGTGTTACGTCTGCCCTAAGAGTTAATGTGCTACGTTCAGTTTTTGTTTGTTTACTGTCTTTTGTTTTAATTAAGACATTTTTATAATAACCCTTGGATTTAATATAAGCAAACAATCGTTCCAAGGTACGTTTATCTTCTAAAATGTGAGGTGGAATAACTACATCTAGTTTGCTATGTCGTTTATGATATTTTTTACACATTAGTTTTATAAAATTACCAAAACATTTACCAACATCTACACGATCATCTCTAGTTAAATGAACCATAAGATATGGATGATTAATTTTTATAGTTTTTTCAAATTTAAATCGTGTAACAAGTAATCCAAATAAATCCTTACCAATACCAGTTGGGAAATCGTATTTTTTTGGATCTGGAGCATTATATTCAGAGAATAAAAGGGTATTAAACGGGTTAGCATATGGTAAGAAGTTCTTGACAATATTTTTATTTGGTTCATAATCTGTACCAATCCAAGGAGTTACCATGATTAAATCAAAGTGATGTTTTAGATTAGCGCGTTGCGTTGGATTTCCCTTACGATCAATGTTGTATATTTTCATAGTTTTTAAATTTTCACATTCTACATATGCCTTCTTACCTGGAGTCTTTAAACAATAAATATTTTTCAAACCATTTTTGATAAAAGGTAATGGTTTAGTTGTTATCATTGTACAGTCTAATCCATACCATTGTCTCATGAAATGATACATTTTTAAAGCAAAAACAATATCACCGTATCCATAACACGGATGACAAATCAAAGCAACACGTAACTTACCACCAAGTCTAGTAGATAATCGTTCCTTATTAGCCATCATAATACGCCAAGGGACTTCGTACATTTGTTTGTAAGATTTTACAGTTTTTAATTGTTTTAGAATATCTTCCATAATAATAATTATATGCAATATTTTAAAAAAATAAAATATTGCATATAATTATAAAATGATTGAACAATTTATTTCCAACTTATTCGGAGGTGGTCTTTTAGAAGACATTCAAGCTACCAAAGCTAAACTTAAACACTCCGCTATTCGCCCAGAGCTTATGGAAGCTAAACAACGATTACGTCACAGGGGTGAAGTATATAATATTTCTCGAGGTAAAATTTGCTCAGTTGGTAAACGTCTTTCTAAAAATAAACGTTGTATTAAAAACAAATTAGCATCTCCTGTTAAAAAAGTCAAGTCCCCTAAACGCAAGTCCCCTAAACGCAAGTCCCCTAAACGCAAGTCCCCTAAAGTCAAGTCCCCTAAACGCAAGTCCCCTAAACGCAAGTCCCCTAAACGCAAGTCCCCTAAAGTCAAGTCCCCTAAACGCAAGTCTAAGAAAGTCAAGTCCCCTAAACGCAAGTCTAAGAAAGTCAAGTCCCCTAAACGCAAGTCTAAGACCGTAAAGTCTAAGAAAGTCTAAGACCGTTAAACGCAAATAAATAACGTTCAATGTATTTATTGTTAGTTTAAAGAGAATTTAAACGTTTTATGTTTAAATTTTGAATTGTGTAGATTATGTAAAAATTAATTACTGTAGTTTAAAAACAATAAATAATAAATAATAAATGGCAATAACTTATTATTTATTTTTAGATAAAGAATTTTGTATACAAAATGTTTTTGAAAATTTGCAAGAGAATATCTTAGAACCAGGTATTGTATATAAAGAAATTAAAGAACACCCTATTTTACCTCCATATATAGTAATAGTATCCATATACAAAGATCAATATTTGTTAGAAAAAGTTAAGGAAGAGTTAGAAGACATGGGTTACGATAAATCTTTTGAAATTGTTAAAGCACTTGTGTAGGTACATTTTACGTATAATAAATTGATTTTTTTTTGTAAAAACATTAATATTAACTATGAGTACTTCTAATAATCAAAATCGCACTTTCCCAAAACTTTTTGGCAGTGATGTCAAAGGAAAAACAAAGGAATGGAATGTTATTGTAGTTAATAATGGAGATCATTCTGTTATTGAAATTGAATACGGATATGTATCCGGAAAAATGACTAAAAGCACAAAAAAAATTACATCTGGAAAAAATATTGGCAAACGCAATGAAACAACTCATTTTGAACAAGCCGTTCTTGAAGCTCAATCTAAATGGAAGAAAAAGACTGAACAAGAATTTTCTGAAAATGTTTTTAATGGAGAGAATAAAGGTGTCGAACCTTTTGAAAATGATCATAAACCTACTGACATCACTTGTGAAAAAATTATCTTTCCTATGTTGGCATGTGATTTTCAGAAATTCAAACACAAAGTAAAGTATCCTATATATATTCAACCCAAACTTGATGGTTACAGAATGATTTTTAATAGCCAAAACAAGTCATGTAACTCAAGACAGGGTAAATCATTTAGTTCTATTAAGCGTACTTGTTTATATAAGGAATTAACTTCTATAAGTGAATCCATTATTCTTGATGGAGAATTGTATCAACACGGAGGCGTGTTTGAACATCTTGGAATTCTCAGAAAAAAGAAACTTGATGAATCTGATTACGAAAAACTTGAACAGATTGAATATCACGTTTATGATTATATCGATGAAACCAAGACTTACACGGAACGACTGGATGTTTTAAAAATATTTTTTAGCAAAAATTCATTCAAGCACATTTGTTTTGTCGAAACTCGTACTGTCTCATCAGAGAATGAACTTAAAGATCAACATTTAGCTTTTGTTAAATCAAATTACGAGGGAAGTATTGTAAGAACTGGTTCGGGAAAATATCGTTGCAAAGCCAGATCACAAGATCTTTTAAAGTTTAAAGATTTTGCAGACTCTGAATACAGAATCATTGGTTTTACTAGTGAACAAGACACTGCTTCTAACAAAGACTTGATTGTATGGGTTTGTGTAAATGAAAATGGCGATAAATTCAATGTTAGGCCAAAGGGTACAAGAGAAGAACGCAATGAACTTTACCAACGTGGACATGAATTTATTGGACAACAAATTCAAGTCAAATACTTTGAACTTACTGATTCTGGTATTCCAAGATTTCCAACAACAAAATCTGAATCATATACAAGTTATATTAGAAACATTATTGAATAAAATGTTGTTGAATTGAATAGGGTAATTTACTTTGATGTTTAATATAAGCGATGTTTGTTTAACGGTAAAAATGTAATTTATTTTTATTTACTGATAATAGAGTAAATAAAATGAGTAATCAATTTTCGATGAAGGGATCGACAAAACCATTAAAGGGTATGACAGTATCCTCTAATTTTGGTTCATTTGAAACCTTGACAGCTACTAATTTGCAATTAGAATCTATTAATATTGCTGGTCTTTTTGAAGATGGTGTTTTCCAAAATGTTGTTATAAAAGATTCTCAGATTTTTAATACTGTTATTGGTGCAGAAGGTCCTAATGTGGGTTATTTTAGTGATCTTAGAACAAATCAAGATGTTAAATTTATAAGTAATATGTTTACTTCGTATGTTCAATGGGATCCATCAACTGCTGTTTTTAATATCAATGATTCTACATTGCGAGTAAATGAATGTTCTTATTTAGGAAATTTGGAAATTTGTGAGAATTTTATTAGAGCAACAAATTTAGATGGAAGTATTAATTTATTTCCTCAGGGGAATGGTACTGTTTATATTTGGGGTCCAACTTATATAAGTACATCTACTGGTAGTTTTTATGCAGAATTTGTAAGTGGTGGATCTTCATTATTAACAAAGGACAATATTAGTTTTTATTCAAGTGAAGGTTCAAGTAGTTTAACTACATATGATAATCAAACATTTACGACAACAAATGGTGACATAGAATTCGTTACAAATACTACTAAAAATATCAATGTTTCAAATATTCAGACAACTTCTGGTAATACAATTGTATCAACATATGGATATCATAATGTAAAAACAGGGGATGTGATCACGTTATCTAGTGCTGGTAGTTTAGGTGGAACGTATACTGTGGGATCATTATATACTAAACAACAATTTGGTTTAGTGCCAAATACAACAACAGCAAGTGCAATTACTACAGGTACTTATTCTAAAATACCAAGTAATAATATTATACTAAATACTGAATCGTTTGTAAAAATACCAACTGATACACGATTAGTTTTGGGGACAACTTCAAATGCAATATCTGGAAATACTGGAAGTTTATTGATTGCAAGTAATGGTGACACTGTGTTTTCTGTTCCTACTTCTAACTCTATTCTTATACCACAAACAACACGTATTCAGTTTGCAGGGGAGTATAATACAGCAGGGAGTTATACGTCTAATGGGAACTATATAAATTATGATTCTTCAGCAATAAATATAGTTACAACAAATCAGTTAACTGCGACCGGACCGCTTACTCAAATTGATTCTACAAATACACGTCTTTATGATCCTATTTTAACAATAGCTGATTATTCTTTATCTGCATCAGATAGTAAAGATAGAGGTATAGAGTTTCGTTATTACGATACATCAAGTGGTTCTATGAAATTAGGTTGGTTTGGTTATAAAGTAGATAGTGGACACTTTACACTTATACCAGATGCAACTAATATTAATGAAACTATTTATGGTAATGCTGGTACATTAGATGTTGGGGATATTTCTACAAAGAATATAAGTATTAACTCTGGTGGTACATTAAATACAAATTGTGGAAGCATAACAAATGTAAGAAATATTTCTGGATGTTCAGGTATTATAAATGTAAATGCATCAAACTACTTGAATATAACAGGTGGATCAAGAATTTCTTTAGTTTCTGATGGTGATATTTATATACCAAATAATATACCAATAACATTAGGAACATCTGGAACTTCCGTAGTAGAAGAAACATCTGGTAACGTACGTGTTACAGGATCTAGAAACATTAGATTTTTAACACAAAGTAATGGATCTATTAGTGTACCGGTGGGGACTTATGTGTCATTTGATGGTACATCAGGGGGTTCGCAACGGATATCATCTAATACGACTGGTGATTTGGTAGTAACTGGAAACAAAAATGTTTATTTGACAGTAACAAGTGGTAATTTTATATTATATCCAAGAAATGGTGTTAGTGCAACTTCTAGTAATATTCAGTTTGGTAATTCAAGTGAATTATTATGGGGTAGTACAGCTGGTATAAATTTGTTAACAAATAGTTCAAGTGGTACCGTTAATCAAATTGCTTCAAGTAATGTAAACATTTCAAGTTCTATAGGAAATATTGTTTTAACAACTTATACAGGTGATATTGGTTTATTTTCGACAAGTGGTAATGTAAGGGTCCTTCCAACAACTAGATTAGTTTTTGATATATCAGGAACATCAAATAGTATTAGATACGATTCGTCAAATTTGGTGATTAATGGTGGTGGTACAACTGGGGTAGATATAAAAAACGCAAACACTATTAATTTAGGTGCAAGTACAAGTGTAAATGTAACAACTGGTACGCCTGTAAATTTTTCAGGAGATCTTAAACGTTTTATTGTTACAGATACGGTTTCAAATTTTTACATATCAAATACAATAACATCAGGTTCAATTATAGTTAGTTCAGCTACAACTTTTATTAACAATGGTACATCGGGGACATTAAATGTTATAAATAACATATCAAACATTTCAACAGCTACTATAACTATAACAGGAACGTCAGGTAGTGTTTTAAATGTTAATACTGAAAATGTTAGAATTCAGGATCCTATACTTTCACTTGCAAACTACAATCCTTCCCAAAACGATAATAAAGACAGGGGTGTAGAGTATAATTATCGTTTGGTAACAACAGGATCATTGAAATCTGGCTGGTTTGGTTGGAAAAATTCAACATCACGTTTTACATATTATTCAGATGCAGTAAATACTGGAGAAACAATTGCAGGAACTATTGGAAGTGCGGAATTTGATAGTGTATATTTAAAAAACACAATTGCATTTTCAAACTCTGGTGTATTAGATATGAATTGTGGTACTATAGCTAATCTAAGGACTATCATAGGATGTTCTGGAGTGGTAAATGTTATAGGTACAAATAGTGTTAATATATCAAGTAGTAATATAATGTTGGAAAGTACTACTAAAGTTCAAATACCATATAATATACCCCTGTCATTTGGATCAACTACAAATTCTATTGCGTCTGATTCTAATGGAACAATGACTATAACTTCAAATAATGGGAATGGTACTATTGTTTTTAATTCAAATATTCAAATTAATGGGACAACAAATACAGTTTATAGTACAGTTACTAATCTTCAAGACCCAATTTTTTCACTTGGTGGTGTTACAGGGCCTATTATTAATGATCTTAAAGATAGAGGTATTGAATTTAAATGGAATGTTAATTCAGGTATAAGTGGTAGTAGAACTGGTTTTTTCGGTTATAAAAATAATTTGGGTAGGTTTGTGTTTATTCAGAGTGGTACTAATGTGGATGAAGTATATACTGGTACGTATGGTGATGTACAGTTTGGTGATGGATATTTTACAAATTTAGATTTAGCAAATGGAACAATTTCAAATGTTAATATAATTTCTGGTGGTAGAGTAAGTATAGTTTCAACTGGTGGAACTTTAAATTTAAGTAGTGGGAACATATTAGTTCCATATGATAGCCGTGTTGCATTTGGAACAACTGTTAATTCGATTAGTGCAAATACGAATGGTAATTTAACAATTACTTCAACGGAAGATATATCCTTGGTGACACCTACGTCAGGAAATGGTTCAGTGCGTATTTTAGAAAACACACCCCTATTTTTTGGTTCAGATAATTCAGATTACATTGTTAGAAATACAAGTAATAACTTGCAAATTGTAAATACAGTGGGTAATATAGAAATGTATCCTAAAACTTCATCTGGTAGTGTATTAGTACCTACACATACATATTTAGCATTTGGATCTACTGAAAATAGCATAGTTAGTAATGGTCAAGAGTTAATGTTGAATGGTTATAATGGAATAAGTATTAATACGACGAATTTTACAATTTCTGGTAATGTAAATATTATAGGTACTATTAGTGCAGCAGTAGATAAAGATTTTGATATTAATACCTATATTTTACCACTTGGTACATCACAAGTTTTAAATATTTCAAGAGTTGATAATTATAGTACAGTTGGAAATGTTAAAATAACAACAACTACACAACACAACTTGGTTGTAGGTGATGATGTAACCATTAGAAATACCAATAGTAAACCTAGTATTGATGGGACTTATACAATTAATCAAATCGTTGATTCTACTTCATTTGTTGTAATTTATTCTAGTGGTATAACATCAAGTGGTCTTGACAATGGATCTGTTAAAAGTAATTTAACAACTTACCAGGGAAAAGATGTAGGTATTCAGGTTAATTATTGGACTACATCAGGAAATGTTAATTTAACATCTGGTACATTAGGTTATAAAACTGGGTTTTTTGGTTTTAAAAACAACACGGAAAGATGGACATATTATAAAAACGCTACAATAAGTAATAATATTGTAACAGGTGACCTAAGTGATATAGAAGTAAATAAAGTTTTTACGAGTCGAATATCTGGATTTATATTAGATGGTAATATTACAGCAGGGTCAAATGCTATTATTGGTAGTAATTTTCAAATATCTGGAGGTACTATAAATGGAACACCTATTGGTGTAAATACGGCACAATCTGGTAGATTTACCAATTTGAGTAATACCGTTTCTGCAAACTTTTCAAATGTTACTTTGTCATCTTCTTTAGCTTATACTTTTGAAAGATATACGCTTTCTTCTGGTATTTTACCAACAAGAAATCCCAGTACGTCTTTTATTGTTTCATTATTTTCTGTTTCTGGTGTTAATTATACTAGTTCTTCTGGTACTATGCCTAGTAATAGTGCTAATATACCAGATGGTACTTTAAAAATTTTAGTATGTAGTTCTATGGGTGTTGGATGTTCTCATACAGTATTCTTTGGAGCTAATAAATTGATTACTCCTAATCCATTAAATACATCAGCTCAAGCTACAAGGATTACATTTAAACGTCAAGGGCAAAGTGCACAATTGATGTTTGATGCACAAAGTAATAATAGTCAAGGGTCATGGATACTGCTATCCAATGGTGTGTATGTTAGTTAATTTGTGGTAAATTTTTATTAATCATAAAAAAATGAATAATAAATAAAAGAATTACATGTTGCAATAAGATGTCATTATATAACCAAACAAAAAATGAAAACGATGCTGATTTTGCTGATAGTATGTTGGACAAAATTCGTGATTTATTGATTGATCATAATCGTGAAACAGGAATGAATATTCCTACAGAATATGATTTAGAGTTATCGGATACGCAAAGAAATGCATTTTCAAAATTTAGATCTGGTAAATCTATGTTGATTTTGGGTAGTGCAGGTACTGGGAAAACTAGATTAGTAAAAGAATTTTACAAGTATGTAAAAAGAAATAACGAAACTAAAACAATGTATATAACATCTACTACTGGTATTTCAGCTTACAATATTGGTGGAATAACTATCAATAGTTTTATGGGTATTGGTACAGGTGATGCTTCAATTGATGTTTTATTAAAACGTCTCCGATATAAAATTGGTATCAAGGATCGTATTCGTAGGACTGATATACTTGTAATTGATGAAATTAGTATGATGTCTGCTTCTATCTTTGAAAAAATCAATGTTATTTTTCAAACACTTCGTAAATCAAGATTACCTTTTGGTGGTATACAATTGATTTTAACAGGTGATTTTCTACAATTGGAGACAATTTTTTCAAATCCAAATGCAGATAACCGTTTTATTATTGAAAGTGAACTTTTTAAAAAGATGTTTAGCAAATCAACGGTTGTTTTAAAAGAAAATTTCCGTCAACGTTCAGATAACAAGTATATTGATATTTTAATGAGAATAAGACGTGCAGAACAAACTGATGCTGATGTGTCAAGTTTACTTGAACGTTTATTAAAACGAGGACAACAAAAGGGTGAAGTTGTTCATTTAGTTAGTAGTAATTGGAAAGCTCAACAAATTAACACAGAAAGATTGGCATCTATAAATTCACCAGAATCATATTATGAGACAGTTTGTATAAAAACTGGTGACAAAGATACGTGTGAATTATTACAAAAAGAATTACAAAATCAATTTTCACAACGAGGAATTGAAACAGTAGCCTTAAGAAAGGGTTGTCGTGTACTATTGATTAAAAATTTGGATGTGGAAAATGGTTTAGTGAATGGTTCGATAGGGACAGTTGAAGATTTGTTTACAGATGGTGTTAAAGTAAAATTCGATAATGGAGTTACACAAATTATAAACAGGGTAGAGTGGGAAATTGAACTTGACAATGCAAGAGTTGTTCTTCAACAAATTCCACTTATGTTATCTTATAGTATTACAATTCATAAATCACAAAGTTTATCATTGGATAATGCTGTTTTAGATTTGGCTGATTGTTTTTGTAATCATATGGTATACGTTGCTTTGAGCAGAGTAAGATCATTATCTGGATTATATCTTAAGTCATTTAATCCAAAAAAAATAACAGTCAATCCAAAATTATTGGAATTTATCAATGCAATTGAAAACGAAGATGTATGTAAAATTTAAATAAATAGTGAAGCAAGAATACAAATAAATAAAAAATTGAATTTAATTCAAAAACATAATAAAAATACACTTTAACAAATGAACACTACAGAACAAAAACAAATGAACACTGCAAAACTTGAAATGAAAAAATTGAATTTAATTCAAAAAAATAATATTATCGCAAATGGTATAATTCATAATGATTAATTCATTTACATAAATTTTTGAAACCATACGGTATAGTTTAATTTTTTTAATTGTATATTCTTTAAAAATTTCTAGTTTACAAAACTGTATCTAGCTTTTATTAAGAATTTTCCTTTGAATTATTTTAAATATTTGCTAACTTCAATAAAACTAAATTGCAAATTGGTTATTTTAACTTTCTATATTTATATGAAATTCATCAAATATTTCACTAATTAATTTATAACTGTCATTTACAATATTTATAAATTTGTCCTCGTCTACAACATTATTATCTAAATAATCTTTGAATTCATTTATCAATTCCTTTGAATTGTTATATGTTAAAAAATCTATATGATCTGGTAAATATTTAGATAATAATTTTCCTCCAAATAACAAACCTAAAATAAACATATATCCATGTTCTAAAGGGTGTTCCTTACAACGATTTAATAATTTATTCATATTTGATGATATGTAATAAGAGACGTTTATATCCTTGTATAATTTACTAAATAACGATCTAAAAGGTTCCCATTCTGATCTATCGTCTTCCAAACGTCTTTGTATTTCACTTTGAATATATTTTATACACATTTTATTCATATTGATATACATTTCTCCAGCATCCTTGTTGGTTCTAATTAAATTTACAAATTTATGTGTATCTACCACTTTATGACTTGATTTTGTACTATTATATAATCTTTCTCTAAACATACTAGTTTTAAAAATCATTTTTTACTCATCATTTTAACGTATATGTAAATGATTGTAAATGATTGTAAATAATTGTTAAAAAATTTTATAACATTATATCAACTTGTTCAGTTTCCTTAAGTTTTGTGGCTCCAGTATAAGGGTAAGCTAAATGTTTGTCGAGTAAATATTGAGACAACATAATTGATTTGGTATTATCAGTATATACATCAGCGAGTAATCTTCCATATTTATCAAAGTCTTTGCATTCTAAATATACTATGAAAACAGATTCGTTTAATATTCGTTTGATATCTGTTCTAGTTATATTTATATCATATTCTTGCTTCGTGTCTTGTTTTGTGTCTTGTTTTGTGTCTTGCGTTATTAAACATAATAGTTCTAATCGTGCTTTTAGGGCAAGTATTTTATTGTCTTGATTTTTACTTTTCATTTCACAAGTATCTATTCCATTTATCCGTACATGATATTTGTAGTATGAATTAAAAACTGGTAGAATAATTACAAGGCTATCACCATCTATAATATCTACTAAACGTCCTGGTATAAAACTTCCATCAAGCGTGAATTCTGATGTGTTTATGTCATAATTATTAAAATTGTATTCATTCATTTATTAATACTGTACAAATTAAGTTTTGGTTAAATTTATCACGATTTAAAGTTAAAATTCTTAATTGTATTATTATGTCAACTAAAGGGGTAAAAAAATTAGATAATGATTTAAATTCAAAAAAGTGGGTTAAAAAAAATTATAGAAAAGTGTTGGAAATTGCTAATGCAAAAATTTCGGCTTCTATTGAAACAAATGATCAATCCAAGGTTAAAAAATATCGTTTAGAGGCAATTGATATAATTCGAAATTTTCTTAATAAGTTGGATTTGCGAGATTATTTATTACTTGATAGTAATCCGGAGGTACCCCAAAATATTTTTTGTGAAAGTTATTTTACACTTGGAACATTATATAAAAGTTATGTTGAGACAGAAATGCAAGGAGATATTGATTTACGTAGACAAAATGAGGCTAATAGAAATAAAAACATCGAAATATTTTCTAAAGAATTGGAGACAATGTTTAGAGAAGCTCTTAATTGTTTTGTAATGATTTTACGTGTTCGTTTTGAGGATGACCTAGCTTTAAAACAAATTACTAGTATATACACGTATATGAGTTTATTTGCAGGTGATTTGAATACTTGTTTAAGTTATATGAATGAAGCGTTAATATATGTACCAGATAATCCGACAATTCATTATAATTTAGGGTATATACATCAAAGATTGAATCGTTTAGATGCAAGTTTGATTCATTACAAGTTATCTATACATTTAATGGATAATATCAAACAAGATACTAATGAATTAAAGGAGGAATATAGAAGATTACGTATAAATGATTACAATGGTATATCTAGTATTTTTCGTGCATTAAAACAATGGCCAGAAGCTTTGCATTATTTGTTAAAAGCTGAACGGATAGATGGTTTAGATCCAGATATTCAAAATCAGTTGGGTGTGGTGTATACAGAAATGCGTAGAACAGATTTGGCAGAAACGGCTTATAATATGGCAATTAAAAATTACAAACGAGCTTTTGTATCAACTGACCACACGTTCCTATTATCCGAGTTGTATTTAAATTTAGGTCATATGCATTCTTATAATGGTGACAATCATAAATCAGTTGAGTGTTATAATAAATCATTACAGACATGTCCAAAGTTTAATTTACCATTTCAAAACAAGATTATGAACTTAAATTATCTTTTTGATCAATTAGAGGATAAGATGTATATAACAAATCAACATCGTTTAGTGAATAAATTATACAAGGGTGTGGGTAATAATCCAATATATAAATTTGGCGGGGATTTTTACAATACAGAAAAAATAAATATAGGTATTATATCGGGTGATTTTGTTGATCATCCTGTTAGTTTTTTTATAAGTACATTTTTGAAAAAGTTTGACAATACACGTTTTAATGTAACTTGTTATTCTGAATGTATTATAAATACTGGACTTTACAACGATAATTTAAGATTTACGACAATTAAAAACTTATCTGGTCAACAAGCAGCTGATGTTATTTACAAAGACAAGGTTCATGTGTTGTTTGATTTAGCTGGTCATACAGCATTTAATAGATTGGATGTTTTTGCTCTAAAACCAAGTCCTATTCAAATTACTTATATTGGATATCCATTTACAACTGGGTTGAATGAAATGAATTATCGTATTACTGATAACGTATGCGATGGAGATTTATCTGTTTCTCAAAAATTTTATACAGAACGTTTAGTAGCTTTGAAAAATTGTTTTTTGTGCTATGATCCTACTGTGATTAGTAATAATGGTCAAGGTAATAAATCACTTCACGAAATAAAATTACGTGAGCGTGATGGGTTTATAAATATTGGGTGTTTTAATAGAATTAATAAAATTACAGAAGGAGTAGTCGATTTATTCAATAAAGTTTTACTTGGAGTCCCACAGACGCGTTTAATTTTGAAAACAAAGGCGTTGATAAATAAAAAAATAAGGGAAAATTTTATTAAACGTTTTGACAAAAGTGTTCAAAATAGAATTCGTGTTTTGGAATGTACAATAACACACGATGATCATTTATTAACATATAATGACATTGATATTGCGATTGATACATTTCCGTACTCTGGAACAACAACAACTTGTGAGGCATTGTATATGGGTGTACCAGTATTTTCTATTTATGATAACAAATATTATTTTCATGCTCAAAATGTATCTTGTAGTATTTTGAAAAACAGTGGTTTGGAAGAATATATTATAAGTGAAAATGATAATTTAATAGAAAGGATATCTGGGTTTGTTGAGAAAATTGATGATGTAATGTTTTGGGATAGTCTTAAAACTCAAACGCGTTCAAAATTTAATAGTGGCTTGGTATGTAATAAGACAGAATACATGAAAAATTTCCAAATGTTGATAACAACTTTATTTACCGATCATAAAAACAATAAACAATAAACAATAAACAATAAACTGTAAAAAAACGTACATAGTGTTTAACGCTTGAAATCCCCGACCAATTATTTTCATCGTGATAAAAAATACAATTTAGAAAAAAAAAATATATTTATAAATATTATAATATGACATTAAAAGAACAAAAATCAAAAGATCACGATCATATTTTCGGTTCAGCTTGGGTTTATAAGACAGCAAAAGCTGATTGGGTAAAAATAGTTCCTCCAGAAATAGGAGACATTAAATTTTCAGTTAGATCAGATGCTCACGTGGGTTGGTTGAAATGTGATGGTTCAGCCATTTCAAGAACAGCATATGCTGATTTATGGGCAGTTATTGGTACTAACTTTGGTGCTGGAAATGGTACAACAACATTTAACCTTCCAGATGCAAGAGGACGTGTTTTAGGAGGTATTGGTACAGGGAGAAATAACGATAATACCGATAATCTTACTGCTAGAACGTTAGGTGCAAAAGTCGGTGCAGAAACACATACTTTAACTGTTGATGAAATGCCAGCTCACACTCATACTTATTCAGGTGTTGCTGGACAAGGTAATTTTAGTGGAGGTGTTGATAATTCAGCTGATGAAGCAAACAGACCAACTGAAAACACTACTTCTACTGGCGGGGGTGATGCTCATAATAATATGCAACCAACTCTTTTTATCGGTAACACTTTTATTTTTGCAAAACATCAAACAGACGCAGTTCCTGCTTAAATTTTCATTTTACAAAATTTTATTTTATGTATTTATTGTATATAAAATAATGTTTCGTTTATTGTTTATATTTTTGATTTTATGGGCTTTATACAAATTGCAAACTACTACACAAGAACAATTTCGTAATAATTGTTGGTGTGGCAGATGCCCTTTATGTAGGAGTAGATCAGAATGCCCTACAAGAAATATGTCTTATGATATAAGAGGAGAAGCGTACTTTCCATTAACGAGAAATTTTCCATTTGACAATTCTGTTATTGGTCCGAGTAATAGAACATGTTACCCTAAAAGATTTTGGGGAAATTAAACAGTTTGAGTAGCTGTAGAACTAGTTGTAGAACTTGTAGATGTAGATGTAGCTGTAGATGTAGCTGTAGCTGTAGCTGTAGATGTAGTTGTAACACTTGTTGTAGCACTAGTTGTAGCACTAATTGTAGGTGTAGCACTTGTAGACTTTGATTTCTTATCCTTTTGTCTAAAGTTTTTATTACGACCTCTACGATTATGTTCAGTTTCATTTTCAGTATGAGTGACATTGTCTTCTGGTTTATTTCTACGTCTTTTAAAGAGACCTACGTCAGAAATTACATCATCAATACCAGCTTTATGTTTATGTATACCAAAATCATCTGTACTTTTTGCAAATACTATTGGATTTAATAAGCTAAACAAAATTAGTAAATTTTTAACCATTTGTTTATAATTTGTGATTTATAAACAAATGTTTAAATTTTTTCTTAAACGTTCGTAGCTGTAGATTAATATAGTTGTATAATACAAACTTTAATGTCCATTAATTTGGTTTATATTTGTGTATTTTGCAATGAGCAATTTGTAAATTTTGTTGATTTATTTTTAGAATCGGTGGATACTTTTGGTAACATTGATAGTAATACTGATATTATTATTTTTACACATCCAGATTTTGCAAATAGTATAAACGATGTTATATCAAAATACAATTTACCGATTAAAATTTATGAAATGGATTTAAATACAATTGTTGAGGCAAAATATTCAAGATTGTTAATTTTTGATACACCTTTTATAAACAAATACCAAAAGATTTTATACTTGGACACGGATATACTTGTAATAAATAGTTTATCTAAAATTTTTAATAATGATTTAGATGAAAAACTATATGTGGTTAGGGAATGTGATATTGGTTCTTCATATTTTGGAGGGAATTTATTTGATTTTAAAAAAATAGATCCCAAAACCCCAGCATTTAACAGTGGTGTGCTACTATTCAAAAATTGTCAAGTTATAAAGGTGTTGTTTAAAACTATATTAGATGATATTATAGATTATTATGTAATTGGTAAACGAACTGCAGGGTGTATAGACCAGCCCTTTTTTAATTATCATACAATAACGAAATCTTTACATGAAATGAATTTACTAAGTGGTATTTCAACAAATAATCCACAGTCATATAGAGATAATCCTAATCTGGTAGTTTGTCATTTTGCTGGAAAATATACAGACTTTGAACAAAAGCATGATAATATAAAAAAGTTTTTTGAAAATTTTAAAACACAGTTTAAAAATTAAGTAAATAATTGTATATTGTGTTTGTTTCTTGCATTATTAATATTAGTAAAAATTAATGGATGAATCAAACGTTAAAGATTTAAAGCAACTAATTGGGACAACCGTTAATAAATACACTATAACTAGATATATAAGTTCAGGGTCTTTTGGTAATGTATTTGAAGCAGTTCATAAAACAACAGGTGACACGGTTGCCCTAAAGATTCCTATAAAAAATAAAGATCGTGATGGGTTACCGGCATTAATGGATGAAGCTAGAGTATATAAACACATATCAAATCCTGAGCGTGGTATTGCAAATATGAAAATTGTACAAAGTAAAGATACAAAGATAATAGTTATGGATTTACTAGGTGGAAGTTTAGAAGCACTTTTAGGCAAACATAAACATTTTGGTATGAAAACAATAATTTTATTAGCAATGTCAATGATAGATATAATGAAGCACGTTCATAGTTGTGGTTATATACATAGAGATATTAAACCTGATAATTTTGCTGTAGGTTACAAAGAATCTCAAAAATTGTACTGTATAGATTTTGGATTATCTAGAAAATATTTAAAGAGAAATGGAAATCATATAGATTTTTCTGATAAAAAACGTTTTTGTGGAACAGCTAGATATGCTAGTATAGCAGCTCATATGAATCATGAGCAATCTAGAAAAGACGATTTAGAATCTATAGCGTACATATTAACATACATGTATAAGGGTAAGTTACCTTGGCAGGGAATAAAACACAAGGAAAAAAAGGAGCGTTACAAACTGATTGGTGAAAAGAAAATTGCGACGACTCCTGAAGTATTATGTAAAGATATGCCAAAGGAATTTGTGATATTTTTGAAATATGTTAGAAACCTAGATTTTGATGAAAAACCTCACTATTCTGCTTTAAAAAAGATGTTTTTTAATCTTTACAGATCAAGAAATTACAAGAATGACAAATTGGAATGGGAAAAATAAAGCAATATATATTCAAAAGGTTATGTTTTTAAAATAATGCGTTTTTAATTTAAAAATAAAATAGAATAGAGTATATAACCTACACATCATATACAAATGATAGAAGAAGTAAAAACAGATAATAATTGTATAATAAGAGCATTTGAAAATAATCCTATATCTATTTTAAAAGAAAATATTGATGATAAACATATATATTATTTCAAAGCATCTGATATTGGTAAAGTATTAGGTATTGTAAATATTAGAACAAGTATAATGAATTTTGACGAAGATGAGAAGGTAGTACGTACTACGTACTCATCAAATAGTGGAAATCCAGATATTATATTTTTAACAAGCGGAGGTGTTTATCGTTTACTTTACAACTCCAAAAAAGAAGTAGCAAAGAAGTTTAGAAAATGGGCTGGAAATATTCTTGATGATATTATATTTAATGAATCGGCAGAATTAAAGAAACAACTAAAAGAAAAAGAAGAACAATTACAATTAAAGGAAAATGATTTGCAATCTCAAAAATTATTAGTAAAAAAAAAGGATAAAGAATTAAAACAGATGGCGAAAAAAATTTCATTAGATTGGTTATACGTAGCAGTGACTGATAATGTACAAGGCGTATCTAAAATAGGTATTACCGAGGAAATTTTGAAAAGAATAGATGGGCATTTGAGTAGTAATCCTGGTTTCAAATATGTGTTTACATATCAATCAAAAAATAATAAATTGATAGAGAAATGTATTAAGGCGTTGTTAGATCCGTTTATAACAAATAAAAACGAATGGTTTAACATAGAATCATGTGATCTTATATATATAGTAGAATTTTTTATTGAATTATTTGATAAAAACAATGGAAGCGAAGACCCTAAATTAATAATAGATTTTATTAAAAATATTTCTAAAAAAGAATTACCCCAAGAATTTATATGTAATGAATTGTATGATGATTTTTTTGAAACCAATATGGATATAGATAGTAACGGTGATAAAAATTATAAATGTACATTAATAAGTATTCAAAGGGAATTTGAAAAGTATTTAAAAGAACACGGGTTCAATAAACAAATTCGAGCAAACGTAAAATTTTTGGATGTTTACACGTTAGATATAAAAAGATATGTCAAATATAAATTCAACAAGACATGTGAAAGAATTAATATAGATGATGCAAAAAGTAATATACATATAGGAAGTACGTTTGGATTTTGTGGATTTAGAATGAAACGGTTATACGTAGATACATATTTTGATAGTGCTGTTTATAAGAATTTTATAGATAAATATTTGGTCATAACAAAAACGGAACATGACGAGGTTTCTTTATCGCAAATTTTAACAGTTTTTGACAAATATCTTAAAGATAATAATATAAATTCCAAGTTAGTAAAACAAAAGAATTACTTTAAAACTTCGTTTAGGGAAGAACTTTTAAAAACAATAGAAACTTTTATTGGAGTAAAATCAATAAAACGAACAAATAACAGTAAAAGAAATGGATATTCATTTTTTACAGGGATCAAATTTATTGCATAAAATGTTTAATTATTTTAGAAAATGCGTTAATTAAACATTTAATAATGAATTACGGGAAAAAAAAATATTTACTTATAGTATAAAAACAATGATTGAAAACTTTATCTCAAATTTGTTGGGTGGTGCTAAGAAGTCAAGATCTCACAAGAAATCAAGATCTCACAAGAAACGAGTAGTAGGAGCCCCTGCTGGATCCCCTAAATCTTTATCATTAGGTACTAAGAGAAAGGGACGTAACGGTAAAATGTATCAAGTTAACTTTAAGGGTACAAAACATGTTTGGGAACGATGTGTAAAGGGAAAATGTTCAGGACAAGGAAAGGTTCAAGCCGGACCTTCTCCTCAAGCTGGAGGAGCTAAGCGTAAATCCAAAAAACGATCTACTAAGAGAAAGTCAAAGAAGGTCAAGTCTCCAAAACGTAAATCTAAAAAACGATCTACCAAGAGAAAGTCCAAGAAAGTCAAGTCTCCAAAACGTAAATCTAAAAAACGATCTACCAAGAGAAAGTCCAAGAAAGTCAAGTCTCCAAAACGTAAATCTAAAAAACGATCTACCAAGAGAAAGTCATCTAAAAAGGTCAAATCTCCAAAACGTAAATCTAAAAAACGATCTACCAAGAGAAAGTCATCTAAAAAGGTCAAATCTCCAAAACGTAAATCTAAAAAACGATCTACCAAGAGAAAGTCCAAGAAAGTCAAATCTCCAAAACGTAAATCCAAGAAACGATCTACCAAGAGAAAGTCATCTAAGAAGGTCAAATCTCCAAAACGTAAATCCAAGAAACGATCTACCAAGAGAAAGTCAAAGAAAGTCAAGTCTCCAAAACGTAAATCTAAAAAACGATCTACCAAGAGAAAGTCAAAGAAAGTCAAGTCTCCAAAACGTAAATCTAAAAAACGATCTACCAAGAGAAAGTCCAAGAAAGCCAAGGTAAGCTCTACTAAATCTTCACAATCGTCAAAGCCTAAGAAATCAAAGTCTCCTAGACGTAAGTCTAAGAAATCAAAGTCTCCTAAACGTAAGTCTAAGAAATCAAAGTCTCCTAAACGTAAGTCTAAGAAATCAAAGTCTCCTAAACGTAAGTCTAAGAAATCAAAGTCTCCTAAACGTAAGTCTAAGAAATCAAAGTCCCCTAAACGATCTTCTAAGAAATATTAAATAAAGAAGATAAAGAAGTGAGAATTTTATAATTAATTTTATATTATATACAAAATATAAAATATAAAAATGGTTCTTCCTACTTCTCATTTTATGTTTTCGTCCCGTTTTAAAGATAATAAACTATAATATTAATAGATGAAAGTATTTGCAAAAAAAAGTACTGCTTTAAAATATTTAAAACCTGGTGATATCCTGTGTAATACTGATATCAAGAAATTTTTTATATTAAAAAGTTATAGTTCATTCGAAAAACTAATACGTGATGAATACACTGAAACACGAGCTCCAAGTTATTATGAGTTTATACAAGAAGCTGCTGTAGTTAAATATTTTATGGATATAGAAATATATAGGGATAAAAATCCTGAGGAGTATAATAATCATATTAATTTGATATGTTCTGTATGTGATAAATTAAAGGATATATTTAGAGATACATATAATATAGATACAGTTAAAACAATTGTATTAGAATCTCATAATGAAAGTAAACGTTCATATCACGTTATTGTTATTTTACAAAAGGGGGGAGATTATGTTTATTTTAAAAATGTAAAAGGATTAAAGAAATTTACAGACTATATTTTCAGAGATTTAACTGTAAATAAAATAGTAGATTTATCAGTTTACAGAGAGGGATTATTTAGAACATATTTAAGTAGTAAAAGTGGGGAATATAGACCACTTGTTATATCAGAAGTGAGTGATCCATTTGAATTTCAAGAAACGTTTGTATGTTACCTTTGCAACAACACAGATGACAAAACAGTTGTTATTGATACTAATTCTGAACAATTTAAGGTGTACTATAAAGATAAAGATAAAGATATAGATGAAATTAAAACTGAATTTACAGAGGTAGTAGACGTAGATACAGTTAATGGGACTCGTTTACCTATTCAAAAGGAATTAAATAGTAGTGATTGTGATATAATAAGACATTTTGTTAGAAAAAATTACAAATACAGAACAAAGGACATAAGAGAAATTTTAATAGATCATGTATTAAATTGTATAATAGTAGCATTAAATGATGAATTTTGTCATAATATTGATAGGGAGCACAAATCGAATCATCAATATATAGTAATAGATACATATAGTTCAAAACAAAAGTGTCACGATTTAGATTGTAAGGATTTTAAACACAATGAAATAAAGATTAATGCATTTCCCAAAGAACTTAATGAAATAATATTGAAATGTTTACGGGTTAATAAGGTAGAACAAGAGTTGATTCAAAAAGCTATAAAGGAATGTAAAGATTATATTACTGAAAATTTTGACACAACAATAGAGGAAATTAAATTTGATAAAACCGAGATGGTATTTAGAGGTGATGTGAGTCAAAATTCATTGATGAAAATGAGTGGAAAATGTCCAGAATGTCACGTTGAGCATCAAATTAGTGATAATGGATATTGTTTAAAGTGTAAGGTATGTAAAAGTATATTTCCTAAAAATACATTGATACCGATAGCAGACAAGTATAAACATTTGAACAATTTTTTCCTGAATTATAATCAATTAGTTAACACTGGTACAGTTAATATCAATATTCAAAATAATTATTACAATGGAGAGGAGGAATTTAGTTGTGATGTACAATTAGATAATGCAATCTTTAAAAATAAAGAAATGACTAAATTATATAATCAAGTGTTAGATGGTCACAAAGTCATAAAACTTAGTGAATTATTGCATAAACTAGAGATTGATTTTAGATATACAAGTGGGATGTGGTATTATTTCAATGGATCTATATGGCGTTCTGATAAGGAATCGTTAGAATTACGTAAACGTATAGTAAAGTTATCAAATCAGTTTAGTATGATAAAAGCACATTATGAGAAACAGGGTGGAGATACTAGTAATAATTTGGTTAAAAACATTAAAAGTTTGACTAACAAATTGTATAAGCCAGGTTTTGAAGAAGAGATTATAAAAGGTGCTAAAATGTATTATAACGATGAGGCCTTTATAACAAATTTAAATAGTAAAAAGCATTTGGTACCATTTTTAAATGGTGTATATGATTTATTGGAAAATAAATTTAGAACTACGCGAAAGGATGATTATGTAAACTTGACTGTAAATTATGATTATTCAGAAACTGATAATAAAGAAGTTTATACGTTTTTAGAACAAGTTTTACCAAATCGTGGTGTAAGGGATTATGTTTTAAAAAAAATGAGCGAATGTTTAAATGGTGATATACCAAATACGAATTTTTTAATGTTTATAGGTGATTCTGGTGCAAATGGTAAAAGTCAGTTATTAAACTTGATGAAATTAACAATGGGTGAGTTTGGAGAAAAGGTTGAAGTTACATTATTAACACGTAAACGTAATAACGCGAATGAGGCAAATTCTGAAAAGATAAAGTTAATGCATAAACGTTTTGCATTCCTAAGTGAACCTGAAGATGGTGAAAAAATTAATATTGGTTTGTTAAAAGAATTGACTGGTAGTGAGGAAATTGTAGCACGTGGGTTATATCAAGAAGCTGTCAGTTTTGTTTTAGAAGCCAAATTGTTTTTGGCGTGTAATGAACTTCCTGAAATTAAGGGGGAAGATGCAGCATTGTGGAGACGTATTCGAGTTATAGATTTCCCATCAAAATTTGTAGATGATCCCAGTGGTGATTCGAATGAATATAAGATAGATCGTACACTTCCTTCCAGAATGCGGGAAGATCTTAGTTGGCGTCAGACATTTATGAAAATATTATTAAATTATTACTTTATAGATGTTAAAGAACCCCGAGAAGTTCAACTTAAAACTAATGAATATCGACAAGTAAATAATGATTTTTACAATTGGTTAGAAGAAAATATCATGTATAAAGAAAACGAGTTATTACAACTTAGGGAAGTTTGTCAGTTGTATTTAGGTAAGATTAAAATACATTCTAGTGTTTCAAGTAAATACAAAAAAGAATTAGAACGTTATATAAAAGAAAAATATTCAAATATTAAATGGGAATATGGTGTGGTAAAAATCAATGATGTAACTTATAACGGCTGGAAGCATTTATGTATAAAAAGTTAAAGTCACCAAGTATACAGTTCTTCATCAGTCTTAAGGGGTGCCCATACTGGGGGCGGCCTTGGTTTTTAGTTTAAAGATATTATTTAACAACATATGAACATCGGAAATACAAATACATTGACATTACTTGATAACAATAATAACAAGTTTGTTACTAAACTAAAGGAACATTTCACAGAAGAGGAACATCAATTATATGTTGCAAATTTGTACATGTATATGAATTATCATCCAACAAACGAATATCCAATTAATTTAGAAGAAGTTTTGGAGATGATTGGATTTGCTAACAAAGGTAATGCAAAAAGAACATTAGAAAATAATTTTACTAAAGATGAAGACTATAAAATCACCATTCTCCCTTCGGAGAAAGGTCAAAATTCAGGTAGTAAAGCCGTCATCAGAATGGATGACGGTAAATTTGCAACTGAAAATAAAGACTATCAAAAGCTGCTCATCCGTATGGATGAGCAGACTTTGCTCATCCGATCGGATGAGCAAAAAAACAAAGATTCTAGAGGTGGTTACAATCAAGAAACTAATATGTTAAAAGAACAAGGTTTAGTTTAAAGATATTATTTATTATACAACATATGAACATAGAAACCACATTGACAAATGCAAATACCATAACATTACTTGAAAATAATCAAATTCAACATCAAACTAGTAATACAAATATTAATAACTTGTTAGTAAAACAATTTAATGGATTGAATATACAAGTATATGGATCTTATGAAGAACCATTGTTCAAAGCAAAAGATATAGGAGATTTACTTGAAATAAAAGATATTAAATCAACTATAAGAGATTTTGATAAAGATGAGGTGCATAGTATGCACCTCACTGATTCTCTTGGTAGAGAACAAGAAACTAATATGTTAAAAGAACAAGGTTTATATAAAATTTTAATGATTTCAAGGAAACCAATTGCAAAACAATTTCAAAAATGGGTATTTGATGTAATTAAACAAATCCGTCTTAAAGGCAAGTACGATCTTGAAAAAAAGTTAGAGGAAACAGCAAGGGAATTAGATCTTTATAAACAAAAAACATATGAAGAAATACAGAAAACTGGTCACGTTTACATAATTAGAACAGATGGTGGTTATAAAGTTGGAAAAACAAAAGATATTAATAATCGTGTAAAAGGATTACAGACAGGGAATGTTAAACAAATAGAAACGATCCTTGATTTCAAGACGAGTAATTCGGATTTATTAGAAAAGATTGTACATTATATATTAGATAGATATCGTTGTAATTCAAATCGTGAATTTTTTGATTGTAATATTGATTATATAAAAAGTATAGTCGCAATTGCTGGTTCTACAATTGATACATTGAAATCAACGTATCATCATATTTCAAACGATGAATTGATAAAAAAATTAAACAATCGAGTTGGAATAAAGATCAATGATGATCTTCCAGAATATGATCATAATTGTTATAATTTTTACAGTTGGTTAGAAGAAAATATCATGTATAAAGAAAACGAGTTATTACAACTTGGTGAAACTTGCCAATTTTACTTGAATGTATTAAATGTTCATTCTAGTGTATCAAGTAAATACAAAAAAGAATTAGAACGTTATATCAAAGAAAAATATTCGAATATTAAATGGGAATATGGTGTGGTAAAAATCAATGATGTAACTTATAACGGCTGGAAGCATTTATGTATAAAAAGTTAAAATTGCCTTTTTTGATCTATGGTCTCGTTGATTTTATAAAAAATTACAAAATCAACTTTTTACGGTTTAGTTTTATGGAAAGATAACTTGTCAAAAAGTTATATCAAGTTATACCAAGGTTATATCAAAGTTATATCAATTATGGTTTGGTTATATCAGTTATATCTATTTTAAAACTTTTTTTTAGAAAAATAATTAATAAATAAAATATAAGAAAGAATTCTTAAATTGGTATAACTGATATAACCAAACCATAATTGATATAACTTTGATATAACCTTGGTATAACTTGATATAACCCCACCATAAAATACAAAATATTTATAAAAAAGTATTAAAAAAAATACAGTTAATGTAATTTTATCAAATTTTTTAGACATTTTGACAAATTTTTTAGACATTTTGACAAATTTTTTAGACATTTTGACAAATTTTTTAGACATTTTTTGACATTTTGACAAATTTTTTAGACATTTTGACAAATTTTTTAGACATTTTTTGACATTTTTTGACATTTTGACAAATTTTTTGATATTTTGACAAATTTTTTAGACATTTTGACAAATTTTTTGATATTTTGACAAATTTTTTAGACATTTTTTGACATTTTGACAAATTTTTTGATATTTTGACAAATTTTTTAGACATTTTGACAAATTTTTTAGACATTTTGACAAATTTTATTATAGAAAAATAGAGTTTTAGACCAAAAGATGATTGGGGTCCATATTTATGGGCTTTTATACATACAATAACAATAATTGATTTAGGTTAAGACAATAGATAACATGTTTTTTGATTATTTTATTAAAATTTTTTTAAAAATTGTATTATATGAACACAATACGTTTATTAGCAGCTATTTTACTAACAGCGATGTTTATTTTATCGGGGTTTCAAAAAATTATTAATTATGCAAAAACAGTTGATAATTTAAAAGGAAAACTGAATATAAATGTAAATACTGAAATTTATAACTTAATTATTTCATTAGTTATTTTATTAGAGATTTTAGCTCCAGCAATTATAGTTTATCATTGTATAACTGGGGAATATTATTCTTATTTCAATTATGCTGTAGTAAGTTTAATCGTTTTTACTATATTAGCAACATTACTATATCATCCATTAGATATTACTAATTATTATAAATCAATACCATTTTGGGCAAATATAAGTCTAATAGGTGGTTTATTGCTTTTATTAAAAAAATAATTTAGATAAAGTGTTTAAATTTTTGTTGAAATAGAAATGACTAATTTTATTAGTAAAACAAAGTCCATTAAATAATTTATTTTATTTTATTATAGAAAAATAGAATAAATGAGTTTTAGACCAAAAGAGGATTGGGGTCCATATTTATGGGGATTTATTCATACAATAACAATAATTGATTTAGGTCAAGACAATAGAAAACATAATTCTGATGCATTGGATGTATTGTACGGATTACAAAATTGTATACCGTGTTTAAAGTGTAAGGATAAGTATGTAAAACACTTGGAAAAACTAACTGATGTCAATTTGGATGAACGAATGGTATTATTTCGTTGGTCTGTAGATTTGCATAATGAAGTAAACAAGAAATTAAACAAAGAACAAATATCATACGAAACGGCTTTAAAAAAATGGAGTAAAACAGTTTAAAAATTGATGACAATATTTTAAACTGAGTGAGTTTAAAAATTGATAATAATTTAAAAATACCTTGAACAAAATGGATTCTTTAAACTCAGAAATAATAGGATATACAGCAGGTTTTTTGACAACAGTTTGTTTAATTCCTCAGTTATGGAAAATAATACTTACTAAAAGTGCTAAAGATGTTTCTGTATTAACATATTTAGTACTTTTATGTGGGCAAATATTATGGGTTGTATATGGGATATTTATTACTGATATACGTGTAATAATTCCAAACGTAATTAGTGGTATGTTTAATTTGTTAGTAATTATATCAAGTTTATACTATACATCATAAATAATAAAAATCGAATTTTTTATCAAAATTTTATCTTTATAATATGACCTTGGAAACTTATCAGGAGAAAACTTATAAAGCGAAAACTTATCAGGAGAAAACTTATAAAGCGAAAACTTATCAGGATAAACATTTACATATTTTTGATTATGATTACACTTTGTATTTAGATGGTTGTATGCCTACAGAAGAAAGAGCTCAATATAAAAGATATGTAATTGATAAAATAAAGGGTTTAAAAGAACAAGGTAAATTAATTGCAATGGCTTCACATAATGCAAGTGCAAAACGGTATGTTTATGAATTATACAGGGAGATATACAATTGTTTTGATATGTTTATTTGTCAATATCCAAGAAATAAAGATACAATGGTATCTGAAATTTTAGAACGATTAAATTGTAAACCAGAAGATGCTATATTTTATGATGATGTTAAATCAAATACAGATTTAGTTGAACGTTTAGGTGTTACATCGTATTTAGTAGACGATAGACAAGGGATTGTATTTGAAAAAATTGAGATTATTGACGAAGTAAATGTAAAAGAAAAGCAACGATTTGATAGAATTCAATGTATCAATGAACAATTAAAATGTATTACTACAAAGTTTAATGAAATTGATGAAAAATTAAAAACTTGCAAGACAGAATATGAAGAACAAATTCTTTTGGAAAGACGTTTCGAATACGAAGAACAATCTGAAGAATTAGAAGAAGAATTAAATGAACTAAGTGAACAATGTGATGAAGAACTAAATGAAAGTGAATGTAAAGCGGTATTGTAAAATATAGTATAAATACATTTTTTATAGAAAATTTAAATATTAGTGATAATTAGGAATATGTACACTAGTTATCAATATGGTGGAAGAAGTGATGATTTAGAATATATGCAAGAAGTGCTTAAAACAGCTGAGCGATTAGGTGACCAAGCATATATTAATAGAATAAAGGCTCAAATAGAGGAAATCAAAAGAATAAAATCAGGATCAAAAGAAGATCCTAGACGTAAACGTGGTCAAATATGTAAACCTGGGTTGCCAACAATGGATCCAATGACATGCAGAGGTGATTTTATGTCAAAATGTGTAAAAGATCCAAAAGACGATCAGTTACGATGTTGTTCTAATGTATCAGGTAGTTTAAATTGTGAAGAAGTAGAATCTAGTGGTTACGGGCAAGCAATTACACCAAAAACACCATCTAAACCAGCTTTAAAAAGTATAGTAGAAAAAGTGATACAAATACCAAAGTCAACACCAACTCTATCGCAAATACCAAAGTCAACACCGATGCCTGTAGCAACACAAATACCAAAGTCAACACTGATACCTGAAAAAATAAGTGATAGTGACAAACGTGTAATATCAGATTATTTTGAATTAAAGATGAATATTTTAAAAGGTATTGAAGAGTTGCGACGTTTAAAGGTTGAAAAGGATAAATTGGTAATGTTTACAGGAAAGGTACCAGAATTAGTTTTTCACACTGAACAGAATAATTTGGATGATTGTATTAGGGATGAATCAGGTAAAGTATTACAATGTTAATTTATGTATATTTTTTTTCAAAGTAAATAGTAATTATGGTTGATAAAAAACATTCTAGAAGACGCGTAAAATCAGTTTATTCTATGAAGAGTAAAAATTTATTTCATAAATATGCTCAATTGGGTGGAGGTTTAGAGGAAGAAATTGAACAAAAAAAAAAAGAATTAAAAGATTTAGAACTTCAATTATCGGCTGAACGAAATGAAGAACGAAAGCAAAAAATTCAAAAGGCAATAGTTGATGCCAAGTCCAAAATAACAGGTATTCAGGATAAGATGAAAAATTTGTTAAGGAATGTTGCTAGTAAAGCTGGAGAAGCAGCAGGTAAATTAAGTAGTGGTATTTCGAGTTTAACTAGTAAATTGAGTTCTGGTATGTCAAGTGCAGCAAGTAAATTGAGTAGTGGTATATCAAGTATTTCTAAGCGATTAGGTATAACGGAATTATATAATCAATATAAAAATGAACACGCTATAAAAGATTACTATTCCTTAAAGGCTAAAATAGTTGGACAAATAGAAACATTGAAACGTCAAAAATCTAAAAAGGATGAACTGTGTAAAAGGTATACAGAACGTATTTGTAATGAATCTGTTTTAGGAAAATATCCGAATGCTGGTCAATTGTTTCAAAATGAACAACCTGGAGGGGTTCCTAGATTGTTTTACAAGTAATTAAAATTTGTTAATAAAAATTGAATAGATTTTATCTATAATTATAGATAAGATGTATAGTACGCAGACCTCTATAATATGTAATAAAAGTCGTTTATATAACTTACGATTTTTAAAAGATATGAAAAAAGATTATTACATGGCATATCCATCTCATAGTCTTTACTTGGAAATTAAAGATTTAGTTCGTTCTATTACTGCATTAGAACAAACATTAAAAAAGTATATGTAAGTATATGTAGTATGTAGTATGTAAGTATTTGTAGTATGTAAGTATTTGTTTATATTGTATTATGTAAGTATTTGTAGTATGTTTATATCTTATTTAAAAAATACATTTCTAATATAAAATATATATATCTATACTAAAAATGAATGTGTTGATTACTGGTGTTGCAGGTTTAGTTGGTGCAAATTTTGCAGAATATCTTCTTTCTAAAAGGCAAGAATTAGGTATAAATCGGGTATTTGGAGTAGATGATTTATCAGGTGGATATATTGAAAATCTAAATTTATACGATGAGAATTTTGAATTTGTAAAGGCTGATTTATCAGATCGGGAAGAACAAGCGTTAGTTGATTTAGTTTTTAAACAGAATAAGATAGATTATATCTTTCATTTTGCAGCATATGCTGCAGAGGGATTATCACCATTTATTAGACAATATAACTACATGTCAAATGTGATTCCGACGACATTTTTAATAACTATGGGTATAAAATATAACATTAGACGTTTTGTATTTACAAGTAGTATGGCAACTTATGGTAAAAATACGACACCATTTACAGAAGATATGCTTCCAAAACCGGTAGATCCATATGGTATAGCTAAATATGCTAGTGAAATGGATTTAAGTGTTGCATATGAACAACACGGTATGGAATATTGTATAATATTGCCTCATAATATATTTGGTAAGTATCAGAACATATGGGATCCTTATAGAAATGTATTAGGTATTTGGATGTATAAAGCAATGCGTGATGAACCATTTACAATTTATGGAGATGGTGAACAAACAAGAGCATTTTCATATATAGATGATATATTGCCATGTTTATGGACTGCAGCTATTTCAAGTAATGCTAAAAATGAAAGAATTAATTTAGGTGGTAAGAACCACGTTTCATTAAATCAAGCGGCAATATTAGTTAAAAAGGTTACAGGTACGGACAAAATTGTTTATATGGAACCTAGGCACGAAGTCAAGCACGCTTGGTCGTCGTATGAAAAGTCTGAAAGATTATTAGGTTATGTTGAAAATACATCATTTGAAAGGGGTTTAGAATTAATGTGGGATTGGGTAAAGGATCAAAAGGAACGTCCTAGAATTTTTTGGCCACATTACGAACTTGAGAAGAATATTTACAGTTATTGGAAGGTAAAAGAATAAATTAAATTGAATAAATTGAATATAATATTGAATAATACCAATATTATATTATATTATGGTTTTAGAAACGAATATTGTTTTTCCAAAGGTATGTGGTGTGTTGGTAGAACCTAGACGTATGTCTAACATCTTTTTGTTAATTGATAATTTTGAAAAGGTGATGGTAGCGAGGACTTTGTTTTTCTTTTGTGGAGACTCACATTATAGTTATTATTCTAATCATTACAATGGTAGTCCATTTGTGAAGGTGATAAATTTAGGTGTTGATAATTTTACAGCACGAGAACATAATGATTTATGGAAACGTATGGATTTTTGGAATAATTTTGAGGATTACACGCACGTGTTGACAATTCAGACAGATGGTTGTTTGTGCGAAGATTCAGAATACAAAATAGAGGATTTTTTCAAGTATGATTTTGTTGGTGGTTATACACCTAATAAATGGTGGTGGAAAGAAACGAGTGGTTTACATAAATATTCTGATTATCAATGTTTTAATGGAGGATTTTCATTTAGGAAAACGAGCGCTATGAAAGATGTAATAAAGAAGTTTCCACCATTACCTACACAAGATTTTCGAGACGATCTGTCATTTTGTGCGTATGGTGAAGATTTGTATTTTGTAGTTGGATTATTGAGATTGAATGCTTCGACTGAATCTGGTACATTTTACAAGGTTGGTTTGGATGAATTGGCTACTAAATTTTGTACACATACTCATTATCTACACAAAACATTTTGTGTGCATAAATTGGATAATTATGTTACAGATCAAAATTTAGTTAAATTTTTACAATATTGTCCAAGTTTTAAATATTTCACTAAAACTGGAGGTTATTAGATTTCGGTATTACGTTATTCTTTGTTCAAGGCTTCTTACGGTAGGTTTTGATAATAATCTGTTACTCATTAATTAAATTTGTATTATTTAAAAATAAATAATGTTTGATAAAGTAAATATGAGTTCACGTTTTGGTAAAGTATTGGTAGGATTTTGTTCAACGATGAGTGTATACGGGTTTAGTAGAGGTTATCGTGCACATTTAATTAATGACAAAGAACTGTTAACATCTGATAAAATTGCAAATGCTACAATAAATTCTTTGTTGTATGCTGTACCAATAGTAAATATTGTTCCAATTATTAAATTAATAAATCGTTTAGAAATTGAACATAAAAGATTACACAAAGATGATTACAAGAGTAGTTATAGTGAATTTGTTGGTAATTGTATGGATACAATTTAGTTTCTTTTCTTGTTGTCTTAAAATTAAAATCTTGTATTATATTAGATTTTAATATATTAGATTTTAATATGAAGGTAGTATATGATGTATATTTTGATAAAACATTAGGTATTAGAGAACAACCAGTGATGGAAAAAATAAGATCGGTTTTAATGGATAAGCGTGGTTGGAGACGTTTAGGATATAATTTTGAATATAAATACAATTTTAATTTTGATACAAAGAGTAAGGATATAATATCAATATGTTTTGTGAAAGAAAGTTATATAAAGAAGGTGTGTAATTTTACAGGATTATCTTGTGCAGATTTAAGAGATAATATAATTTACATAAATGTGAATAGATGGAGGCGTGGTAGTAAACGGTCGGGTTTGGATTTGGATTCTTATAGAACTTATGTAATAAATCATGAAATTGGGCATCTTTTAGGTCGTGGTCACGCTCAACCAGGTAAACGTGGTACTAAAGTGCCAGTTATGGTACAACAAACATTAGGAATAGGGGAATGTAAACCAAATCCTTGGCCTTTAATTTGGGAATAATTTAGTTTTATCGATTATAATATACGAGTTTATATATTATAGTAAATTATGTATTTGAGATTATGTATTTGAGATTATTATGTATTTGATTTCTTTATACGGATGTAGTATGACCCCGGAATTTCATAGTGGTAGCGGTCCATGACAATTGATTATTTGATGTATATTGTACTTGACCACTGCTTGTAATGCTGAATACAATACCTGAATAGTCACCAATGTAAGATGTATTAACAACCCAGTTGCTTCCCTTTTGAACACCTTTAATGTCAAAGTTGGTATACAAATTACCACCAGCAGATCTTTCAACTGTAACAGATAACATAAAGTGGAATGCGCGTACAATAGCATTATCAAATGTTAAATCAGTAACATCAGCTGCAGTGCTGACATTGTTTGCAGCAGCAAATGAAATTTCGGATATAATATCTCCAAGTGAAGGAGTAATGTTTCTAGAATTAGAATACAATGAATCTCCGACGTATAATGTTTTTGAAATAGCAGCTCCACCTAGGACAGTTAATGATCCTCCAGTAGCAATACCAGAAGCATCTGTTGTAGAACTGAACAATGAAGATCCAGCAGTAGCACCTCCTATTAACCAAGAAGCTCCACTGACATTTGCTGACCCAGCAGTAACACCTCCTTGTAACCAAGAAGCTCCAGTTACATTAGCAGAACCAGCAGTAACACCTCCTTGTAACCAAGAAGCTCCAGTAACATTAATAGAACCAGCTGTTGCTCCAGCATTGAATACAGAAGCACCACTTACAGTAACAGATCCTTGGAAGAGGGATCCTCCAGTAACGAATAGAGCACCAGCAGTGGCTCCAGCATTGAATACAGAAGCGCCACTAACAGTAACAGATCCTTGGAAGAGGGATCCTCCAGTAACGAATAGGGCACCAGCAGTTGCACCTCCGTTAAGAACAGAAGCACCAGTTACAGTAAGACTAGAATCAAGATGAGTTGCTCCAGAAACGTTGAGTGATCCTTGTAAAAGAGATCCTCCAGTGACAAACAAGGCACCAGCAGTCATAGCACTAGTGAGGATATTTGTTGATGTAATGTTTGTTGCTACTAAATTCGATGTTGTTATATCTGATAATGAAAAATAAGTAACTTCTTTCAATGTAGTATCGTATGCTAATAAATTCGCTTGTGTTACATTTCTTACAGAACTAACATAGAATGCACCAGTTTCCTGTGAATCCAATGCTGCTCCACTTGCATTTAAAATAATAGAATTCTCGTGTTGACTTGTTTGACCTGCCGCACTACCTATCGCTACTGCATAATTACCTTGTGAATTTTGACCTGCATTCGCACCTACAGCAACTGTATCCCTTCCTTGATAATAATTACCTGCATT